>Ga0209709_10004588_pt1 | contig 11087 bp, 17 predicted proteins | sample ArcticOcean_MG_C_2_FD_187435 | JGI IMG/M metagenome (GOLD analysis project Ga0209709, IMG submission 187435) | Marine microbial communities from western Arctic Ocean - ArcticOcean_MG_CB4_136 (SPAdes) (version 2) | ecosystem: Environmental > Aquatic > Marine > Oceanic | place: Arctic Ocean...
CTAATAAAGAACGCGGGTTTAAATTTTCTTTGTTTCTAAGTGTAAAAAAACCATGGAGGGCTTCTTTTTTGGTAATATTTCTAAATGGATATCTATTTCCTTTGTATTTTCTTTTTTTCGTCCTACGCTGTTCTTTCATTTTTTTTACTTGTTCTTTCGATAATAAATAAGATTTTTTTTTTGTCTTTACCATAACTAATATATGTGAATAAAATAATATGAATAAATAATTAACGATAAAATAAATATAAAGTTAATATCAATAATGTAAATAATGACATTATTAAACGGAATTAGTTGTTCGGTAATAAGCGTAACTTTATCAGCGGTAACATTTTGTACATTGTTAAATATATCAAAAAATATATTACCAAAGGAATCACAAGATAAAGCATTAAAGGTTGCAAATGTAATTATAATAACATCTGGTATAATGGGGTATTACCATGGATATTATTCAAAGGGGATATTTGGTAAATAATTATATTTAATAATATTATGGACAATAGTAAATTATTAGAAGATGATGAGTGTTTAATATGTTTTGAATATTGTAAAGAAGAAGAATCAGTTTGTTGTGAAATATGTCATAAACTATGTCATAAAAAATGTTTTAAAAAATGGCAAACTAAGAAAAAAACCAAGGAGAATAAGTGTATACATTGTCAATCAAAAATGTGTTTAAAAAAAAAAAGATATATGATTTGTTGTTATTTAGAAGTTTTATTGTAATAACCACACCTACATTATTGTATGTGTGATTATATTACCATGCTTTTTTAACCCATGCCCTTTTTTTCCCTTTTTTATCAAACATTCTTTTTGAGGCAGCTTCCGCAAATAACTTTGCTCTTTCTTCTCTACTATTGGGTTTCATTTTCTCAAGTTTTTTTATTTCTTCATCAAGTCTAATTGTTTCTAATTTCCTTTCTTCTTCGATTTTAATATTTTCTTCAACATCATTTTGATTCTTAATCATATCAAATGTAAGTGTATATCCATATTGCCACGCGCAATTTTTTTCTATAAAATTTTCAATGTTTGAGTTTAGAAGTTGTGAAAATATTTCACCGTCAATAGAAGGTGGTTTTAGGTCCATGCACCAAAACATAAATTCAAATTGATTGTCTTCTGTTACTTTCTTATACTCATTTGATTCTTCTTCCATTTTATAAGTAATTTTTGTTAACAAAAATTAAATAAAATTAAAATCAATTTTATGAAATATTTACTTATTTATATATGAGTATTTTGGATTTAGACCCAGAAAATTATACGTTGAATGAAATATCAGATTTTTTCGACTTAAATCCTAATCATAGTATTACCCAAGTTAATGATGCTTTTAGGAATAAACATAATGAAGTAACTCTTAATAAAACCTTAACCAAACCAGAAAAGGATAAAATGTGTAGTTTCTTTGAACAATTAAAAAATAAATTAGTTTTAAATTTAACACAAAAACCACATGAAGAGGCAACCTTTAATAATTATTCTGATGTAATGTCAAATTCTTTGAATAATAGAGTTGATACAATTATACCAAAAAACAAAATATTAAAAAATAATGCGGCAATATTGATAAATTCTGAAAATGCGCATCAAAAAGTGACAAACCGGTTATTATCTATTGATACAATTTTTAGAGAAAACTATTTAACTACAAAGAGTACCAACTTTAAGTTAAATGTTCCATCGACAATTAAAAATGTAAAGAGCATTAATTTAGTATCTTTAGAAGTTCCATTAACTTATTATAATGTTTCTGAATCATTGGGAAATAATTATTTACATATTGACCTTTCGAAAGTAGTAATCCCAGATGGTAAATATACGAATGAACAATTAATAACAGAATTGAAATTACAGTTTGCAGCGGTGACTACTCATTCTCTAGATGTCTCATATAATACTATTACAAAGAAAACTACTATAGACTTAAATGGTGAATTAAATTTTATTAGAGATAAAGATGGTAATGAATTTACATGGGATGTAAATGGTGAAAATGCGGCAAATAAAATACATTATGTTGACGATTCAAAGGGTGCTGCAAAATTATCTAATAAAAAAACGTCGGATCCTATTAATAAAAGATTAGGTTGGTTACTTGGATACAGAGATAAAAAATATATATCAACAACAAAGGTAGAATCCGAAGGTCCTCTAGATACAGATGTATCGTTCAAATACTTTTATTTCATTTTAGATGATTTTAACCATAACCAAGATACAAATATTATTGCATTAAAAAATAATTCCATTCAATCTACCAAAATATTAGCTAGGATTAGTAATAATTTGATGTCTGGAAAAATATTAATGGAAGGGACTGATAATGTAGGTAATGATTGTTTAACGCATAAAAGGATTTATTATGGTCCGGTAGATGTAAATAAGATACATGTTAGAATTACCGATGAATTTGGTAGAGATTTAGAGTTGAATTACTCTGATATTTCTATGGGTATTAACTTTCAATGTATTTATGATTAATCTCTCTTCTTAATATTTTTTTTTGTATATTGGGATAGAACACTAAAAATAGATAATTTAAGTCCAATGTTCATTTACAATATTATTTTTAAATAATCTATGTGCGTCATCAGCTTCTTTTATAAATTCTTCAATCCTTTTCTCATGATTATTTATTTCAATAACACAAGGTCTTACCCTTTTAATTTTTTCTTTGTGTCTTATTATTTGTTTTCCCAATGTTGCAACTCTTTCATATTTTTTAATAATATTAATAAATCTAGTCATTATAACATATTTATTTATAAAAAATTTAAGCATTTTTATATTTTAATAAAATTGAAAATACAAAAAAAAATTAAATATAAAATATATATAATGGCTGGAATTTTACCAATGGCAATAAAAGATAAAAAGGTATTCTTCCTTTTTGGAAGAGAAACCGTAGACAATGTATTTAGAGATTCAGGAAAATGGAGTGATTTTGGAGGTGGAATAGAAAAGGAAGAAAAATTGGAAGACGTTGCTATTAGAGAAGGTTGGGAAGAAACATCTGGTATTCTGGGAAATCAAAAAAAAATAAATGAATTGGTAGAAAAAAAGACAATACAAAAAATATCAAATGGTACATATACAACATTTGTAGTAATGATTGATTATGATAAAAAATTATCACAAATATTTGATAAAAATTATAAAGAAGTAAAAAAAAACAACCCTAAATTAATACAAGATCATAACGGATTATACGAAAAGGATAAAATAAAATGGATAGAAGTAGATAATTTATACAAACACAAAAAAATATTTAGACCTTTTTATTTATCAATTATAAATAAAATAATAAAATACGGAAAATCTTTGAAAAACAATTAACGAAATGGTATTAAATTCTGACAATCAAGAGATACGTCACAAATAGTACAATGATTTGGATATATTACCGTTCTAAACCCATTTCTAATGCTCCCGATTTTACAAGGAGAAGATATACACCAATAATAAATTTTATTATCCTTTTTTTTACCATTTTCTAATTTTATAAGTTTTACAACCTTAACAATTTCATAAAGGTTTTTATTACACTTTGTCCATCTTCTATAAATATTTTTGTGCTTTATATACAATAAACAATTTTCAATGGTTTTTTCAATATTTAAATTTCTATATATTTCATTTTTGGTTTTAAAATAATACTGAACATCGCTTAAATTTTCTTTGTTTAAACAGGCAACATTAACAAATTCATGTATAGTACAATATTCTAAAAATATCAAAGACACTTCTTTTGTAAAATAAAACATATTTTTTTTATTTAATTGTAAAATTAAATAAAAAAAATCAATTTTTTATTCATTAAATTTTTATATATAGTATAAGAAACCCCAGAAGAGGGACTTATATTGGGTTTATGTACAAAATGTTTTTGCCATTCTTTTAAAATGTCAAAAAGTTCTTTGAATAATATGTACATTTAATAATACTAATTATGTTTAATTCTTTAACATAAAATAACTAAAAAAAGAGAACTAAAAAAAGAGAACTAAAAAAGAGAACTAAAAAAGAGAACTAAAACTATTCTAACAACCGTACCAATTATCTCTAATACCGGATAAGTAATTGGTATACATTTGTTTGGGGTCCTTGATATCTTTTTCCTTTAAATTTTCCCATTCATCCCACATTTTCTTTCTTTCCCAATTGAATAATCCACCTGGTCTTTCTATATTACAATCACCAATAGTACTTTGTTTATACAAAGCATATAACTTTACTTTTTGTTCATCGCTAAAACTATCAATATGTTCTTTGACGTATAAACATGCATCACTAAATACTATCTCTTCTTTTATCATTTATATTAATATACTAAAATTTTATATAAAATTGAACTAACGGAATTATATTATATTTATATAAAATACTACCAAATGTATATAGGTACAGTAAGATTTAACAATGACACTTATAACGAAAATTATAGATGGAGATTAATGAATGACTATACTGGTTGTATATATTCATTAAGACATAGAACATCAAAAATATTTCCTCCATTTTGCAAAATAATAGTTATAGAAATGAACAATACAATAAATAAGATAATGGGGATAGGTTATTTATATAATCATTTACGATTATCTCATAAAGAAAAAATCCATGAAAACGTGTATCAAAATAGATATATATATAAGGGTGAAAGTCACGTAGATAGGGTAGATTTGGACCCAGAAATTTTAAATTTATTAGAATTTATGGTATTTAAAACATCGAGTCATTATAAAAGAAATAGAAGTATAATACAATTACCACTGAGAAGATTAGGAAAACAGATAAAAAAAAAAGATGATGAAAAAAAGATTCATTATTGTCCTTTTTGTACAAAAGATTATATATATATAAAACGATTAAGATATCATTTAATTAAAGATCATGATAATAATAAAAAAATAGATAATTATGTAAAAGAAATCGAACGACACTTACCAAAAAATAACAAACATAAAAAAACTGTATATAAGTGTAGTTTGTGTGGAAAATGTAAAAAAAACCACATATGTGAATCAATAACATACAGTGACGAACAAAGAAAAAAAATATGTAATTATTTGGAAAATTTATTTACAAAATAACATTTTCATTTTGTTTTGTCTCACTATTCTCGGCATTTTTTTGTTCACAACTAATACTTTTTTTATATTTTTGATTATATTTTGTATAAGTCTTTTTATTAAATTTTCCTCTATTTTGACCAAAATTATTTCCTAAAAGTAAAACACTTTGTGAATATATATAACTAATTCTAGATAATTCATTATTTGAATATGCGATAAGTTTTTCAATTCTATCAATATTTTTAAGAATTTGGTCTTCAATTGTATAATTATAAATATCAACCAATGATTCTGTGAATACAGTATTCATAAGTTCATAAATATGAAGAATTGCTAATTTTTTATTTCTTAGTTTTTCATTTTTTTGAACTTTATCCTTGAAAGAAACTTCATCAATTTCATCAATTAAATATGCAACTCTTAATAGACTATTATTTTGCAAAGTTCTACAATCTCTTCTTAAATTACGAATTTCATAATGTTGCCAATGATTAGCAAATCTGTGAAATGAGAAACACCAGGTAAAAGTGGAAAGATTCATGTTATGTTTATTATATCTTAATTTTGTTCCAAAACTATAATGATCCGGAATTCCACCACAAGGAACTTCTGTTGGATTTTTAATATTATTTCCGGTTTGTTTTTGCCATTCATAAAAGTGCGGGTTATGAACAACACCGGTTTCAATTTCACCGGTTCTCCAATCAAAAGCAACTTTACATTGTGTACACCACATTTGACTACATCCCGAAATTTTATAAATAAGGGATGCACATCCAGGACAATTCTTTGTTTCCTTTTTAATCATTTCCGCCGATTTTATATTTTCCTCTTTACAAGTATGTGGTGAATCCTTTTGATAACCTTTAATTTCAAAACATTTACTACAAGCCCAAATATTACATATGCCGCATTTATGAGCAGAGGATAACATACCTTTACAACCATCTGTTGGGCAAGCTTTTATAAATATGGTTTTTTTATCATTTTGTACACCATTTCTACGAATTAAATAAATTTTGTGATTGTTTCTTCTTAGATTTTCTTGTAATTCCTGTATTTTTTCAAGATATGAATTATTTATTTTATGTAATTCTTTAATTTTTGTTTCCTTTTCAACAAGATGCATAGTTTCGGGAAACTGTGCTTTTTCTCTATCAAATAAAACATCCTTTCTATATTTTTTATAAGTTTTATTAATGAAGGAAACATTTAGATTTTCTATAAGAAAATCTCTTTCCCATTCTTCTTTACAATTCATACAATGTGCATTTTTAATAGTATGTGTCAAATAATATCGAATACATTTTTTACAAGAACTAAAACCACATTTATAGCATGTTACTTTGCTATGAAGAGTTTTATTATAATTATTACAACAAACTGAACAATCCGTCATTTTTATATAGTGATAATATATTAAACGTTCTTTTTCAATTTATTAAATTGAAAAAGAATAAAATAAATTCCTAAAACAAAAATGAAAAAAAAATTTAAAGAAAAACAAAAAAAATCGAAAGGTTCAAAGGCAATAAGATTGCCGGTATTTGAAAATGGTGTAAATAATTATTTTATAAATGTGAAAGGATTTCTGGGATATGTGAAGTCAAAGATAAAAGTCCCTGGTCATATATTTTATGAAAATGAAAAAAAAAACGTACCAATATACTTAATATCTGCACATGGTGAAATGTTTGGTGGTTTAAGATTAAGTCGTCATTCATTTGAAAAAAAAATACCAATAGTGGAGGAAACGAGAAACAAACATTTATTTAATAGGACGAAGGAAAACCAGTATGTAGTAAATACAGCACCAATAAGATCATTAATTTGTCCATCAAAATTTGACGGACCGTTTTTCAAATATTTAACTGAAAATTCAATAGAGGCAAAAAAAATATTATTATCAAAATATCCAGAAAGATTGTATACAAATGTTGTTGAAAATAAAGAAGGGATTGGACCATTTAAAACGGCATGTTTTAGTCAACCAGGAGCACCATATCCAAGAAAGAACCATACTTTTTATGATAATCCGAATAAAAAAAAATGTTATGATTGGTCGATGGGTGTATATCCAGTATTTAATTCACATAAATCAAAAATAAATTTATTTGATAATGATGAATTTACAAGATATACAAAATATTCAGATATAAAAAATAGAATATTTAATGACGAAGTTTTGAAAAAAATGAATTGGGGTGGTAAATCAAAATTGAAGGTAAAATATGAAAAATTGACTCATAAAATATATGAATCTCTACCAAAGTACGATAAAAGGCAAAAAGAATGGATAGGTGGAAATGATATAACGATGGAAGAAATTATGGATATAATGGGTGATGGTATCTATATTTCTCTAACATGTAGTCCGTTTACGAATACATATTATGATAAGATTCCAATAGATAACAAAGTATGTTCTCATACAGGAGAACAAGTTATAGAAATAGTGAGTAGGATGAATAAAAAAATGTGGAAAAAAAAATATAAAAATTACCGTTCACTGGCAACATTAAGAAAACAGAAGATATGTAAACAAGAAATAATGGAAGATAGTGATGCACCTAAATTTGGGAAGAAAAACACTGGTATTGGGTTATCAAAGAGGGGGAGAATAACATATGTCACAAAAAAAATAGACTTAACCGAAAAAACTTCAAGTAGTAGTAGTAGTGAATCAGATTGGTCTGATTAGAATATACAACAACAACTTTCTCTTTCAGGATTTTCTTTTTTCGTTAAATCAATACTAGGGGGCAATCTGATACCCTGACAATTTATAGAAGGACTATAATTTTCAAAAATGGTTTTTGTCATTAATTGTATAGATTCAAATATATTATTATCATTTTTAGAGGTAACTTCATTATATAAAAATCCATGTTTTTTTACAAGAGTTTCACCATCTTCTTTATTTAAATATATATTTTTTTTGTCACTTTTATTACCTACAATCATGACAACAGGACTACCATCTTTATATTTTAAATAATGTTTGATCCAAAAATGAATTTTTTCAACGCAATCAGGTTTGGAAATATCGACAACGATAAAAATACCAGCAACGCCTTTATAATATCTTTCGACAATAGGTATAAAAATTTTTTTACCGGCCGTATCCCAAAACTGACACTTAATGTGAATTCTATTAAAAATATTAATAATAGTACTAGAATATTCAACCCCAATAGTAGGTTCATATGAAGATTGGAATTTATTATTACATATTCTATCAGTAAAAGAAGATTTACCTGAACATTCTGGTCCAATAACTAATAGTTTAAATAAATAATCATAGTTCATATATACATATATGTTTAAAAAAATATTAATATATATATATATATCAATGTCGAATTTTCAATTATTTAATGAAAAAATAGAAGAAAAAACATCTGTAAACCATTTAGCGAATAATTTTATTGACAGGGGAGCACATCCTGATAAATTTGAAAATGGAATTTTAAAAAAGGAAATAACAGAAATATATAATAAACGAAAAATATTACAAATAAAAGAATTATCAAGTAAAAAATCGGTTAATCAATTGGCTACATTACCAACAAAAAAACTAGACGAAATTTATCTACAATTAAGTAATAAATCAAAACAATAATTTATCAATTGTAGTTCTAACACAAAATAATCTATGAATAACAATACCAGAAAGGAAACAAAAAAAGAGGATCAAATAAAAGTTGGACTCGGTATATTTTTGAATGAAAAAAGCTAATAAACATGTGAGTAAAACATCGATAACCGCAATATTATAGATTCTAATTTTATGAAGACCTTGAGAAGGTTTTCCTAAAATATCTTTATAGTGACAAAGGTTGAACATGTTTATATTAAATTAATATTTCATTCCAATAATTTTGATTAATTCAATAACATTAGATTCTTGTTCGAGAATATTTTCATCCATTTTCTTTTTGAAATTTCCAAGCGTACTTTTCATACCATTCCATCTTCTTTTAATGACAGGAATTAACTTTTTAAGACCCCCTATAATTTCCTCTTTTGTTAAATCAATGTTTTCTTTGACAATAATTTCAATAATTTTAACGGCAAGTTTAATTTTTTGCATATTATCTTTGGTATATGTTAAAAAAATGATAGGTTTACCGTTGGAAACTTCTAATCCAAAGTCTTCGTGTGCCGAAATCCCAGATTTTAGACTAATAAACACGCCCCCTTTTGCTTCGGATTGACATTCCATATCTCTTCGAAATTTAACAATTTCTTTTTTTAAAACATTACTTGAATAATTTTTTACTTCAAATAATATCGTCATATAATTATGAATTAATCTGAAATCTCCGGATTCTTTTTCGGTATGTGTATCAATAACTTCGGATTTGGGGAACAATCGGTTAAGAGTGTGATATGTAAATTCTTCTCCATCTTGTCCTAATAAGGTTGAGTTTTCTTTTCTTTTTTGAACTGTTAAATATTTTTCTCTTTCTCTTTCTAATTGAGATTCATATACTTTGCGTAATTCTTCCATTTTATCTTGATGTTGTTCTCTGAGTTGGTCTTTTTCACTACGAACAATATCAAGTTTTTCATTAAATGTTTTATGAAAAGAATCTCTCAATTCCCACACTTTATTTTTTTCGGTAGTAATTTGTTGATTATACATACTATTTTTCTGTGTTAATTCAATAATTTGAGTAGAATATATAAGTTTATACTTTTCCTTTAAATCTTGTTTAATAATTTCAATATCGGATTTATGTTCTGTGTTTTTTTTAGTTTGTGTTTCTAGTAGTTTTTCAATGCTTTTATTAAGTGTTTTTATAATGTTATTTTTATTTTCTTCAACTTGTGTTAATTTGTGTTGCCATTCTTTATTTTTCAACAATTGTATATTTTTCATACCTTTTTGCATAAGTTCAAGGCCTAATTCAATAACTAAGTTTTTATCTGAATCATTGAGAGATTTAAATACTTTATTTTTCTCAGTAGGTTCTAGATACAATTCTAGTTGTTCAATCAATTCTTCCATGTAGTTATATTAAATCTTCATATGTGTTTAAATATATTAAAAATACTTCTTAATATAATATAAATGGATATGTTGCAAGGACAACCGAAGGAGAAAATAGACATGATATTAGAACCATTACAAGTATTAATTCAATTAGCAATATTGTCATTTTTACCAATAGGGACAAAAATGTCAATTTCCGAAAATATATTAAAATTACAACATCCAACAATGTTACAAGGAGTATTGAGGTGGTATCAAAAAGATAATAAGGATGATTTATATTATTTATTTCATGCTATAAGGAGATACTATAAGTGGTATAAAGATAGAGATGATCAAGTATTTACCGAAATATTAAGTTTGGCTATAAAAGGAATAGGAAAACTAACGGAAACATATAACAAGGCTGGTATAACAACAATAACGCATACATTAAATTTGTATAAAAATATATTAGAACAAGATTCAAAGGAATTGTTTAGGGATGAAACGGAGCAAAGTATAAGTATAGACACCGTATTTGAGAAAATAACAAATATTTATGATAGAAGATTGTTAATAATTATTTATAGTACCTTTGAAATAATGAAGGATGAAGAAAATGAACAAAATTTGCAAAGATATATTGGTGGTTTAAATAATATATTAAATACGACTGAAATTAAAATAAGAAAATGGATATTGGATAATTTGACATGTTAATTATAAAAATTGATACAAAATATTGAAATCGTATCATCATAAATTAAAAGAATATAGGTTGTTTTTAATTTTCGTTTTACCGTCTGACTGGATAAACATTCTATTTTATTGAAAAAGAAATTTATCTTTTTCTTTTTTTTCTTCTTGATTTCTTTTTTTTCTTTTTTTTATTTTTTTTCTTTTTTTTACGTTTCTTAGTTTTTCTCTTTGTCCTTCTTCTTTTTTTTTGTGTACCCGCAGCAGGTTCATTTCTTTCCCCCTTTGTTGGTTGTTCAAATTTTGGAGGGTTATTTTCT
>Ga0209709_10004593_pt1 | contig 11076 bp, 6 predicted proteins | sample ArcticOcean_MG_C_2_FD_187435 | JGI IMG/M metagenome (GOLD analysis project Ga0209709, IMG submission 187435) | Marine microbial communities from western Arctic Ocean - ArcticOcean_MG_CB4_136 (SPAdes) (version 2) | ecosystem: Environmental > Aquatic > Marine > Oceanic | place: Arctic Ocean...
ATTGAGAAACAGATTTGAGAATATTTTCAAGGGCATCTATGGAATGACTCCAAGACATGTTGTCCTCAGCGTGTCTTCTTGCTTCAAGATTTAATTGTTCAAGATTTGAATTATCATCTGCAAGCATCTTCAACCAATTTACCCCTTCTTCAAGGAATTGTTTCTGGCTAACCAATTTCATCCATTCAACTTCACCGCTCTCCAATCGGTGTCCGCTGTGTTCTATCCCAAGGATTGCTAATCCGGATGCAGCGTATTCGCTACGCTTCAAGGGGCTGGCTAATGTCCAAACGCCTGACTCAGGCATTGGTAACAAACCAATATGGGCTTTGGCCAAGTGCTCAACTAATTGTGATTGAGGCATTGATGAAAGAACATCGAGATCATCTCTTCTTTTAGCGATTCTTTGTAATTCAGAAAATTCATCTCCCTCACCAATCAATAGCAATTTAGCATTAATTCCTGTCTTAACCAATTTTTGAATCAACATAGGCAATAACAAAACCCCCCTATTTTTATCCAAGCGCCCATGATATAGCAAAGTGAACTGCTTTACCTTTGTCTTTGGACGGAATAATTCCAAATCAACTCCTGCCTCTAAAACTGTAATTTTATCATTACTAACGCCTATTTTTTCGACAACAAACCGAGAATGCGCGGAAGAAACAGTGAATCCACTTTGGGCTTTGTCTTTGAGAACTAATCGCCATGATTTTTTCCATACTGGCCACTGAAGTAAAGCCAATAGTCCACTATTAGCTGGTGGTGAACGGTCCATCAAAAGCCAAGGGATTTTGTTTCGTTGTAGAAGTGGAGCAAGTTTTGAAGCCAGTGTCCAATCGACAATCACAATTCCGCTGGTGATATTTACGATAGACTTTTTAGCAGAATTTGCTAGTGATAAAGCGTGAAATCCTTTAATTCTCGATTGGCTCAATGGCTGATGCCTCCATGGATAATCATGATGTGTTTCGGCCATATCACCATTGTAGATTGTTAGGTTATGTCCCTTGTTGCACAATCCATGTGCCAGATTTCGTTGAGTGGTTGAACACAAATCAGTTATTTTCCTTGTTGTAAACCAGTGGATTTCCAAAACTTCACCTCTGATCTAAAGTGTACTCTACGAGAGATATTATTCCTTTTTCAAGTGGAATTGCTGCTTCCCAGCCATAATCTTGCGCAATTCTTTGAACATCAGCCACAGAATGTCTAATGTCTACAACCCTATCTTCTCCAAAAATAGGTGAGAGGTTATTTGTGTCAATCGAATTGTTCTCAAGTCCTTTCTTAATTGATGTGACCAAGTCTAATAATGAAGTTTTATTTCCAGTGCCAACATTGTAAACATGATTTTCAAGCGCAAGCCATTCATTCTCTATTATCATTAAAATTAATTTTGCTACATCATCAACATGGACAAAGTCACGAGTATGTAGCCCATCCCCATTTATGGTTGGAGCCTTGCCATTAACCATCATATCAATGAATTTTGGAATCACTGCTGCATATCCCCCATCAGCCCTTTGCCCAGGGCCATAGACATTGAAAAATCGCAACGCCAATGTATTCTGTTCATTGAGTCTTGATGCGATAATTTGTTGTTCATTCTTCCATTTGGATTGTGCATACGGCGAGAGTAAATCGCCTGCATATTCTTCTTGTAAAGGCAATCTATCATCATGGCCATAAACTGCTGCACTAGAGGCCACAATGACTCTCTTGACATTAAACTGTTTACAATAATCAAGAATTAGTTGAGTTCCTTCGACATTGATTGAGTTGTTCTCTTGGGGATTTGCTATTGAGGCTGGAACAGAGATTTGTGCGGCAAGATGGACCACTGCATCGCAGCCATGCATTGCCCTTTGTAATGAATAAGGATCTCTGATATCACCAATTACAGCCCTTATACCTAGAGATTCTAATTGTTCTAATACCTCATTTGAACCAGATGATAGATTATCTAAAATAACTACTTCATGGCCATTTTCAATACATTTTCTAGCAACAGAACTACCGATAAACCCAGCACCACCGGTTACCAGCACTTTGGCCATACTGAAACGATACCGCCCCGATTAACTATCTTTCCTAATACCTGAGTGGCTATGTTCATAACATCGACCTCTATGTGGAAATATGATTCGGCGTTGGTTGATGCGCCGCGCCTACAACCTTGGCCAGTGGGAGGTTGCTAAACAGCACGCAAAGTTACTGCTAACAAAGCCCAATGAAATGGAACTAGCACGTTCAGTTTATATCCGTTCATGTTGGCACTTGAATTCATTTGATGAAGTTGTTGATCTCAATGCCAAATGGGATAATGTCTTTGGAGAATTGGCTGAAAAATCCAATTATAAATTAGCGCAGATAAAAGGAGATACGAGTATTTTCACATCAAAAATAAAACGAATTCATCGTGAAGCCCCACGCCCAAAACATTTGGAAATTCAATGGAACGATGAAGACCTCATCAGTAATTTCTTTCAGGAAGAAAATAGAGTTTGGATGGCCCACCCCAATGGGTGGATTCATTGGGATATGCCAGCTACCTACTCACTTGAAAAAACTCATCCTGATCTACTTCGGCTTGTTGCAGAAATACTTCTCAAACCTTGGGAGAAATCATCAATAGAACCATTTGAAGGAAACAGGCCACTTGGCAAGAACCCAAGTCTTGCGTTTTCGGCTGGAGCCGATTCAACCGCCGCATCTTTAGTGATGCCCGATCATACGATACTTGGTTATCATCGAAGAGATTTCAAAAGTTTGATCGACCATCGTAATGCTGACAGATTAATTGATCATATCAATTGCCAGCGAGGAACAAAGTTGTTGACATCGCTTCCAATCACGAAATTATTCGCTCATACCATGGTCTTCAAATTGGGTTTTCAACCGATCTTGCCAGTGGGGTACATCTGATATTACTTGCAGACCATTACGATATCGGAGCACTTGCCTTTGGAACACCTCTTGACAATACATGGTTGGCAAAAGGCCGACGCTTCAGAGAGTTTTCCGAAACTCCTTATTTTCAATATTGGAGTAAAAGGTTTCACAGTGCAGGGATTGAATTATATTTTCCTATTACAGGTATTTCAGAAGCTGGAGCGATGAAAATATGCGAAAAGGCATCAATTACTGAGTTCATGAACTCATGTCTACGCGGCAATGGCCTGGAGGGCTGTGGAAAGTGCTGGAAATGTTTTCATAAAAATGGTCCTTTGGGCAGGGATTTTGACTTCAATTCCAAAGAAATACAATTTTTCATCAACAAAACGCCACTACCAACCGCAACCCATGCACTTTGGGCATTGCAACGTATGGATCTTGCAGATCAAGTGCCCCATCTAGGTCACCTCTTGGATATTGATTTTTCATGGTGGACTTCATACTATCCGCCTGCAAAGGAGATTCTTCCCGCTCGGTGGAAAGAAGAAACCTGGACTCGTATCACTCAGTATCTCCAACCTATGGCTGAACCCTACCTTCTCCACGAAATTAATCATTACAATGAATAAAAGTTAGAAAACTTCAACCGAATGACCACCGAAAACACCTCCCCCAAATGCTAGATGTCAAAGTTTTATTCACAAATTACCATATGTGTGTGGGCCAAGGAAGACTTCATGGGGCGGTGGTCGTTTACAAATGATTCCGCCTGGAAGGAATTAGCAAGGGACTCATACAATGCCAAAGATTACAAAAAAGCAGAACCATTCCTCACGAAAATGCTAAAGAAAAACCCGGATGATAAATGGGCCTTAGATGTACTTTCTAGGCTCTATATTAATACCTCAAGACATTCTTATGCAATTCCACTTTGCATCACTCTCATAGAAACCGACTCGGATCAGAAATATAGAAGAAGACTAGTTGATTGCTGCTTGGAGGAAAGAAAATACGAAGAGATTTGGCATTATTTTCCAACAATGCTTCTTGAAGATGAAGATGAAAGAAGATTGGAAAGAGTTATCAGCGCTTACAATATTGAAACTTGGCCAACAGAGTTCATAGAATCATTGGTTGCAAGAAATCCGGGAATAGACAGATTAAACCATGTCGCGATTGAGGATCTTCTAAAAAAGGGAATGAGAGAAGAAGCAATGGAGCATATTCAAAATTTGCTGAAAACAGAGGAATTAAATTCAGAATTGCAATTATTATTAGTAAGGGCACTTATGCAAGCACAATATTATGACATTGCAAACGAAGTAATTTCAAGAATTCTTGAAAACATACCTAAAAGCCAATCTCGACGTCGTGGTATAGCAAAGCAGCTGTATTACATTGGGGAGTATGAATCTTCATTGCAAGTAGCAAACATAATACTTAATGAAGATAAAAAAGATAGTCAAATGCTGGATTACACTTCTAGAATACATGCTTCATTAGGCAACCATGAACAAGCACTAGAAGCGATTAAATTATATTCGCAAAATTATAAAATGAATTCCACTCTTGCCAAGAGAATGTTAAATTCGGCAGTAAAAATTAACAGTTCAAATGAAATAGTCAAGGCGATTCACATCAATAAGAACTTTGAAATTACTAATTGGCAATTATTAGAAAGGGCTGCCAATGCACTTGTCCAGAATAAAGCATTCAAACAATTGGATAAAATATTGTCTACGTTAGATGAAAACACATTATTTCGGATTCAAATAAATTCATCAAAAATGAGCGGGATGGGCGAAACAGTACAGGCCATTGAATACTTGTCAAATTGGATGGGAGAGAATGAACGACAAATACCAATTTTATTGCGACTTGCGTTTCTCAATAATAAGATTGGAATGGTAGAAAATACAATCGGACTTTGCGATGAAATTATCGGTGAATTTGAAAAACATAGCTCCTCTAATAAGCTGAGGATTACCGCAGGCACTAAAATTTGGGGGCCTGAAAAATTAAGGCAAGAACTAACAAATCTTAGAATCTTGTTTCCGGATGATGAATTTTATATCAGGCATGCAATAAACCTTGAAATGTGCGAGGCGTATGATTTCAAGGCCGCTCTAGAGTTTTGTCAGCAAGGCCTAGGAATTATTCCAAGTGATAGACGGTTTTTATCAGCAAAGGCACAATGTCTTAGTCAATTGGGTGAGTATGACGAAGCAGTTAAAGCCGTACATACTTTATTTTTTCATCACCCTTCGGATAATGAATCCTTCATAACAAAGGCACAGATTATGCGTGCAAAAGGAGATGGAAAAGGTCAAGTTGAAGCAATAAATGAAATGCTAAAATTACATGGTTTACATCCATTTAGGAGCACTGGAGTAAATAATGAAATAAATATTGAATATTTACAATGTGATGCACCCAAATACAAAAAAGATCATGGTAAGGTTTCTATCATTATGACCGGATACAAGAAAGACCCATTACTCCCCATTGCAGTAAACTCAATTTTATCTCAAACCTATCAAAACCTTGAATTGATAATAGTCGATGATAATTCACCCGATGATGCCTTTGAATTTTTACAAGAATTAGCCTCGAAGGATGATAGAATAAAGCCATTTCAAATGGAAAAGAATGGTGGCACATATTTGGCGAAAAATTACGGGATTACGCAAGCAACTGGTGATTTTCTAGCATTTATGGACAGTGATGATTGGACTCATCCACAACGGATTGAAAGCCAAGTCAAAAATTTAGTGGAATACCCAAATGCCCAAGGTGTCATCAACGATTACTTCAGAATAGATGAAAAAAGTAACATTCCATATCGCGGTAATGGCTCAATCCGTATGGCTTGTATTTCTCTATTACTCAGAAAGAAAGCCCAAGAAAACATTGGATTCTTTGATTCATTACGGGTAGGTGCTGATACCGAATATATTGAAAGACTGCAAGCAGTTTATGGTGAACCTGCCTTGATAAGAGATAGAACTCCAAACATGTTCATGACTCAACACTCATCTTCCCTTACCGGGGGGGGACCCTTCCATATTTCTTGGAGGTCTATCGCAGGAAACAGATTACAACACCATTCAGCATTCCGTGAATGGCATAAGAAAATAAAAGCCGGAACATTACCCGGGTATTTACCAAGGAAAATCCACCACAGACCATTTTTTGCTCCAGATAAAATGAAATCAACCCATTATAATAGCGAGGGAAGCGAATGATTGAAAACGATGCTTTGGATACATCTCAAGGATTATTATCCGAAAAAAACAACGCGAGTTCTTCTCGGAAGGCGATGTATAATAAATCTCTTGAACTTCGCCATAATGCACAGCAAAGAGAAAATCGGCGAATAAGAAATTCAGCTTCATTTCGCTTTGGATTATTATGTTCCAAAGCGATAAAAAGACCTTGGAATCTTTTTCTTCTGCCTTTGACTATTCCTTACCTTATTTTTTCAATAGGAATGGAACGTCTCGGGAAGTGGCCAATTCCCTATTCTGAAATTAGTTCCAAGGCCCAGTTGGAGCAACCGGTTAAGGATTCGATTGTGCTGTTTCCAACCAACGGAGTAGGTTTTGGACATTTTACTCGAATGTATGCGTTGGCTCGACGGTTCAAAGCACACTCGCCTGAGACAGAGATCATCTTCTTCACAACTATGCCGACATTACACTTGTTGTACAATGAAGGATTTTCAACTTATCATGTAGCTGGCCGAAAAAAGTTCAAGAGTCTCTCAGCGAGTGATTGGAACGCTCTCGTCGAAGAACATCTTTCGCTCGTTTTTAATCATCACCGGCCAAAGATGTTCATGTTTGATGGCGCTTTTCCTTATCGAGGTATGTTGAATGCAATTCGTGATCAAACACAGATCGAAAAGGTCTGGATGCGGAGGGGCACATTCAAAAAAGGTAGTAATGTTCCTGTAGACAGCATTGAACATTTTGATTTGATAGTTCACCCGGAGGATAGCGTTCCACTGGCAATGACTGAGGTTCACCATTCAGTTGCATCAATTACTTGTCCTCCAATTGTACTTTTGGATGAAGAAGACCTTCTGAGCAGAGAACAAGCTCGTTATCGCCTAAATGTGCCCATTGAAGGCCGCGTTGTCTATGTTCAATTAGGAGCGGGACGGATCAACGATATTGACTCAGAAGTTCGTATTACAGTAGATGCGCTACTTTTACACAATGATGTAACCATTGTCCTCGGAGAATCAATGTTAGGTGAAAGATTGAGTTTCGAAATGGACCGTGTAGTGGTTATACGTGATTACCCCAATTCAATGTACTTCAATGCATTTGATGCAACAGTTCAGGCAGGAGGATACAACTCCTTCCACGAGACTCGCCGATTTGGCTTGCCTGCCTTATTCTATCCTAATATGGAAACTGGAGTGGATGATCAATACGCTCGCTGCATGGTTGCTGAAAATGAAGGCTGGGGGGTTGTGATTCTTGAGCGTAATGAAATTTCAATTAGATCTGGTATCGAAGAAATATTAAAATTGGAAATCACACACCAGAAGAACAATGAAAAGAGCGGGGCATTTACCCTGTATCAGAGCTTAACGGCTCCACGAGGTGATATTTTGAATCCCGGATGGATGTTACCGATTGAAGCCTTCGAGTGGGTTGAAAGAAATATTCCCGAAGGCTCAACTGTACTTGAGTTTGGTAGCGGAGACGGGAGTCAACGCCTAGCGGTTAGGTACCAGCTTTGGTCAGTGGAACATGATGCTGATTGGCTAAACCGAACGACCTCAAATTATATTCATGCCCCTATAGTCTCAAATCCAGTTTCGGATGAATATCAAGAACAAGGTTGGTACGAATCAAGTTTATTCGAAAAAACACCTGATAATGTTTCTTTGATTATCGTGGATGGGCCAACCGGTCGTATCGGACGCAATGGTATTTTTCATCACCTATCAAAACTACCGAAAGCAGAGTGGATTTTAGTTGATGATACAGATCGCGTTGCGGAGCAGAGACTGTCCCAACGCCTTGTTGAGCATTTCCAGTGTCAGCATCAAAGGATTACTACTAAGCAGTTTAAAGCCAACGGGGATGTTCGTATTTTTGATGTATTAAGGATGGGTGATTGAAATGCAAAAGAGGGAGGAAGAACTCGACTCGATTATTGAGTCAGAATCTATTGCGATTTACGATGTTGAGAGATTTTGGAAGTTTACAAACGGAGTACTTACCTTTTCATGGAGGGAAATCGAAGTATTTTTTGAAATGCCACCGAATTGGAAGTTTGAAGAAACTCACGCTGATTTATTCCAGTTGGCGCATCATGTTTTGGTTGAACCATGGGACAAAACAGTCTTGAAAAATTGGAACCCTACAAGAAAAGCAGGGTGGAGACCCGGACTAGCCTTCTCTGGAGGGATTGACTCAACTGCAGCTTTAGCATTGATGCCTAGTAGTACGGTATTAATGTATAACGAACGTGCTGAAATCCCAGGCCAATTGGACCATACCAATGCAATTAGGTTTTTTGCTGAATACGAAAAGAAAGAAAACCGTCCAGTAATTAGAATTCGTTCGAATCATGAAATACTGCGTCAAGAGCAAGGTAAAAGCGTCGGTTTTTCTACCGATTATGCATGTGCGGTCCAATGTATTATCTTAGCAGACCATTTTGGATTAGATAGTATCGCAACTGGGATGCCACTGGAGAATTCTTACTTATTCCACGGCTACAGGTACAGAGATTTCAACAAATCTAGGTTTTGGAGAACTTACTCACCTATTTTTGAATCGGTAGGTTTGCCATTGTATCAGCCTGTAGCGGGTTGTTCGGAAATAATTAACATGAACATATCAAATCAACAAGGTTGGAGCGGGTGGGCCCAATCCTGTTTACGTTCATCTAAAAAGGGAATTGGCTGTGGTAAGTGTTGGAAATGCTTTCGGAAAAACACGCTGATGGGCTTACCTTTTTCAATGAGCAATGAAATCAATGTATTTCTCTCTAAAAAACCATTAAAGCAAGCAGCTAGTACATTGTATTCAATCCAACAAAATGGAATGTCATCTAAAGGAATAATAATCGCAAAAGAGTTCCCCCACCTGAAACCATTCCTTGACTTAGATCTGAGTTTCCTTCAATATTATCATAAATCTGCCATGGAATTAATTCCTGATAAATATCGTAAATTTACTGAAGATAAATTATCCCAATTCGCATTACCTATGACTGTCTCAAATATAGTGCAGTTGAAAAAGTTCGACCTCTATTTGGAACGCGATTGAATTTCCTCAAATAAAGAACCCCAACCCGCAGGAGAAATATAAACCGGCATTTCTCGCATCGCTTTGTTACTTTCCCGATTCATAATCGTGGTAATTGCCAATTCCGTTTCACTTTCATTCTCATTTTCTATTATGATTAGTGGATAATTTATTGATTTAATTTTAAAGGAATCAACAACTGGATTAGTTTCTTTATCTAAGATGCAAATAGTTGGAATACCGCGGGCCATCAGTTTAGAAATTAAAAATGAATCGTATCGTACAATTGCAGCATAGAGTGTAGAAAGTTTAGATGAAGTGGAAACCGAATCCCAAGTTTCATTTGTGTATAACGGGGAGACGTCAATAGTACTATTAGACGATATTACAGTCTCTATTTTTTCTTTGCTTAATTTATTAATTAAGAATGAATATCTATTCCAATCTTTCACCTTCCCACTATAATCTATTGCTAAAAGGACCTTGTTTGAGTAAATTGAACTCCGTTCTATCATTTCTTTTCCTTTTGAAAAAAGTTGTTCCTCTGAACCAAAATAAGTCAAGTCAAAATGGTCTATTTTTTCACTCGTGAGGTATTCTTTGAATTCTTCAATTCTAAGCCATATCCAAATCACATTTGATTTTATGCTTATCGTATTAATTAATCCACGATAAGGAAACGGACCATCAAATAATACAGAGATTGGCTTATGCAGCTCAATTATATTTGCAAGCATATTGGCACATTTATTATTCCATACAGTTCTTTCCTGTTTGGAAATATTTTTTGGATCGCTCAAAGGATAAAAAAGGGCGCCAGCAGGAATATTTTGGGCCATTAAATCATTAGTAGAGATGATTATTGCTTTTTTACCGGCTTCAATCCATTCACTCGCAATTGATTTTGTTCTTTCTATTACAGCCATGCCCTCCTCACTCGTTGGAAATAGTAGTATGCAATTATTATCAAGTTTATATTCTAGGCCAATCGGAGAGCGAATCATTTTTTTCCTATCTCTAAGGAAATCAATATTCATTTTAATAAAAGCAAAGGGTAATAGTGGCAACAGCCAAGGTTTACGCGCAAATGAATTTGTTAATAACAAACCAAGCCGAAATGAATATGTGGCTCTAATACGTTGCAACTCGTTTTGCAATATTTGTTCTTGCACAGTAGAATAACTAGAATTAGGCAACAAATCACCCCGTTATTTCATAATATTTTGCAATCGCTTCACTTGGTTCACCATCAATAATAATTTCTCCCTCATGGATTAGTATCAATCTATCACATATACTCTTCATCAAGCCAAATGAATGGCTGACGATTACAACGGTCCCCGCTCCTTCAACCATATTCAATATTTTCTTCTTGGATTTTTCTCGGAATTGTGGATCACCAACTCCCAGAACTTCGTCAATTAATAGAATGTCTGGATTTATTGCTGATGCAACTGCTAATCCCAAACGTGCTTTCATACCCGCAGAATATGTTCTAATCGGTTCGTCGATAAAATCGCCTAATTCGCTAAATTCTATTATTTCAGGTAATTTAGACTTCATTTCTTCTTCATCATGTCCCAAGATTGAACCATACAAAATTGCATTTTCTCTGCCTGTTTGATGTGGTGAAAAACCTGTTCCCAAACCCGCAAGAAGAGAAATGTCTCCGGCTGCATATGTTTTGCCTTCATCTGGTGGATATATTCCTGCCAAGACTCGTAATAATGTTGATTTTCCACACCCATTACGCCCTATAATCCCAATTATTTCCCCACGTCTGATATCAAGCGAAACATTTTTCAATGCTGTAAAGCGGCGCTTATTACCTCTCAACACATCTAGCAGCATAATCAAAGCATTCCGTTGCTTTGGGAAATGTAGAGTGACATTCTCCACCTCAATG
>Ga0209709_10004595_pt1 | contig 11065 bp, 11 predicted proteins | sample ArcticOcean_MG_C_2_FD_187435 | JGI IMG/M metagenome (GOLD analysis project Ga0209709, IMG submission 187435) | Marine microbial communities from western Arctic Ocean - ArcticOcean_MG_CB4_136 (SPAdes) (version 2) | ecosystem: Environmental > Aquatic > Marine > Oceanic | place: Arctic Ocean...
CTTTATCAGAAGTTAGAACTCTATCTCCTTGCTTGAGATTCAAGCCATTAGCCACGATATTCATACTTTCAGTGGCATTTTTAGTAAACACAATCTCAGAAGATTTTTCAGCACCCATGAACCTGCGAAGACTGTCACGAGCCATTTCAAAATTCTCAGTTACTTGCCAACTTAGTTTATGAACGGAACGTCCTCCACATGCAGGATAATTAGTATAATAATCAGTTATAGCATCAATAACTGCCTGTGGCCTTAGAGTCATACAAGCACTATCTAAATAGACTGGAGAATCGTCTGAATTCAAGATTGGGAAATCTTTTCTATACTTCGAAACATCCATAGCTACTAGCCTTTAGCAACCGTATAATTTAAAGACCATCTTAAACAGAAGTCGTTTTATACTGGATTAAATACAATAAACTATGGGCTGCTTAACAAATCTACCAACAAGTTTGGAACCAAACCTTGAATGTGTTACAGAGATAGCTAACTTTGGACCAGTAGCAGCTTTATTGACACTCATTATCGGATTTCCCTTGGTAAAACTGGTCTTAAAATATGTTAAACAATTCTTTGAAAAATATGATTATATTGATGAAGGAATCGAAAATTTTCTCTTTAAGGTAGTTAGTGTAGGCCTTTGGTTGGTAATTATCCTAACTGCTGCCAATGAATTGGGAATCAACGTCACCGGAATTGTAGCTGCCTTAGGTATCGTAGGGCTAGCAATGGCTTTTGCTGCTCAAGATACTATTGAAAATATTATTGCAGGCATATTCCTAATGATAGATAGACCATTCAGAGAAGGTGATCGAATCCTATTACCTAAGAGAATTGGGAGTTTGTATTCTAGCTGGGGAGATGTTAGTGAAATAGGGCTTAGAACAACAAAAGTTCGTTCGACCGATGGAGTACTTCTTACTATTCCAAATAAATTACTAACAAAAGATACTATTGCTAATTTTAATCATAAAGATGACCGAAGACTCCGAGTAAGGATTCGATTAGGATTAGTACCTAATTGGAAGAATGTCTCTAAAGGAGAAGAAATCGTAGAAAGCATTGCTAAAAGTCACGAGGACATTTGCCAGACAAAGCCAAATCCACCTCAAATTGTATTAAGAGATTTTGGCGATCAGGAAGTCATTATGGAGATTAGATACTATGTTCCTGATGCACCCCAAATGAGAAGTACTAAATCCTATTTTGTTAAAGAAATTTTGAAACAATTCGAAGAGCAAGGTGTAAGGTTAGCCTATCCAACTAGGTTGATTATGAAAGAAGATATAGAATAGTGAACTTTATTATTGTCTATCTAGTGGGATATACATGACTTTTGAAGTACCGAATTTGCCTTACGGATATAGCGCGCTAGAACCTTATATTGATGAAGAAACTATGAGAATTCATCATGACAAACATCATGCTGCATATGTTAATATGCTAAATGGAGCTGTTAAAGCTGCGGGAGATTTAGAAGGTAAATCAGTTAAAGATTTAATTACAAACCTTGATGCAGTACCTGAAGCCCAAAGAGGGGCTGTTAGGAACCATGGCGGTGGACACTTCAACCACTCTATGTTCTGGGAAATAATGGGTCCAGTTAATGGTGAGATGAGCTCAGGATTAAATTCTGCATTGTTAGAAGCCTTTGGTTCTTTAGATGATTTCAAAGCTAAATTCCAAAATGCAGGAATGACTCGATTTGGGTCTGGTTGGGCTTGGTTGTGTTCGAATAATGGTAAACTAGAAATATGTTCTACAGCCAATCAGGATAATCCTCTAATGGGAAATAAATATGGTGGTACTGACGGAGAAATACCAATTCTAGGTATAGATGTTTGGGAACATGCTTATTATCTAAATTATCAGAATCTCCGAGCTGACTACATTACTGCTTTCTTTAATGTTGTTAACTGGGCTGAAGTTTCAAGGCGCTATTCTGAAACTCTCTGATTGCCTAGTTCAGCAATTAAATTTCCAATTAATAATAGACTGCCCCCAAAAATTAACCAAAATGTAAATTCAGTTAAGCCTGAATGTATAGATAACAAAGTAGCCCACACTGGCTCTAAAGCGTATAGTATTGCAGCTCTTACTGGATCTATATACTTCTGATATGTATTTACCAATACTAAAGCTACAAAGGTACCAAATATAGAAGATAATAATAATGGAAAAATAAAACCGGTATCTTTTAGCAAACCGACCATATCCACTTCCCCAATCTCCGAAAATAAAAATATATTAAGCAATACTAAACACATAATTGTGGAAATTACAATTGAAGTAAATGATAAACCAATAGGAGATACACGCTTTGTTGAAATATCTGTAAAAATTATATGTCCTGCAAACATTAGTGCACAAAGTATAGTCAACCATTCAGCAACATCATAATGCAATTGCGGTGGCCCCTGAATATAACTGGCTCCCACGGTAGCCAATAATACACCAAATATTAAATTACGATTTTGCAGTTTTCTAGTAAACCAAGCTAAGATTAAGGCAGTAAATATAACATAAAGACTAGTCAGAAAAGCAGATACTGCTGGTGAAATACCATCTAAACCAATCATCTGAAATACAAAACCTCCCACTATCAAAATAGATAGAATAAAACCATCAGTCCAAACTCGTTTATCACGAACTTCCTCCATTATTCGAGGTGTAAAAATAAAGAACAGAAAGATGGCAAATCCAAACCTGAGAGTTACAAACAAAGTAGCCACAGTGTTAATCTGATTATCTGAAGAATAGGCTTCAGCTACATTTAAGGCATTTTTGAGCCAGATAAAAGTCCAACCCCAGATAATTGTTACGAAGAATAAAGCGAGTGTAGCCTTCTGTTTCAAACTACGCCCTGATCAAGCATAGCATCTGCTACTTTCAGGAAACCGGCAATATTTGCCCCAACAACTAAATTACCTTTATGACCATATTCTGAAGCTGCATCTGAACATTGTTGATGAATTCCAGTCATGATTTGGTCTAACTTTGAATCCACTTTTTCGCTCGTCCATTCATCAAACGCTGCATTCTGTGACATTTCTAATGCAGATACTGCGACGCCGCCGGCATTAGCTGCCTTAGCTGGTCCGAATAAAATACCTGCTTTTCTAAGTATTTCGTATGCTGCAGGTGAAGTAGGCATATTTGCACCCTCACTTATTGCTAAACAACCATTTTTTACTAAATTCTTAGCTCCTTTCTCTTCAATCTCATTTTGGGTTGCACTTGGTAATGCGATATCACAAACTTCTCCCCAAGGTCTCTTTCCCTCATGATATTTAGCACCAGGATATTGCGACACATACTCTCTGATTCTACCGCGTTGATTATTCTTCAAATCCATTATCCAAGCTAATTTATCTTCATCAATTCCATCCTTATCAAAAATATAACCACCTGAATCAGACATAGTAATTACTTTACCACCATAACTTAAAATCTTTTTAGCACAATATTGTGCAACATTACCACTACCTGAAATTGCACATCTTTTATCTTCAATAACGTCTCCTTTAGATGCTAGCATCTCTCTTAGAAAATATACTTGCCCATATCCGGTTGCTTCAGGCCTAATTAGTGATCCACCCCAGCTATGACCTTTTCCAGTTAAAACACCTTCCCATTTCCTTGTCAAACGTTTATACTGACCAAACAAGAAACCTATCTCTCTACCTCCAACGCCAATATCACCTGCGGGAACATCAATATTTGCACCAATATGCCTAAACAGTTCAGTCATAAATGACTGACAGAATCTCATTACTTCTAAATCAGATTTACCTTTCGGATCAAAATCACTACCGCCTTTTCCACCGCCAATTGGTCTTGTGGTCAAAGCATTTTTTAGAATCTGTTCAAAACCTAAAAATTTGACAATACCTAGATTTACACTAGGATGGAAACGCAGACCACCTTTGTAAGGCCCTATTGCACTATTAAATTCAACACGCATTCCTCTATTAACTTGTACTTGTCCCTTATCATCTACCCAAGGAACTCTAAACATAATTACACGCTCTGGTTCTGTTAATCTCTCTAAAATACGTGCGTTTCTATACTTTTGATGCTTCTGAAATACTGGTTCCAGAGTCTCAAGAACTTCCCAAACTGCTTGATGAAACTCAGGTTGATCAGGATCTCTAACTTTTACTCTATCAAAAGCCTCTTTGACATAGCTCATAGATATCTTGTTTGATATAGCCTAGTCTATAAAGATATCTATACTTTAGTGTGCTAAAGAACCCATTGGATCCCATGGAGGAAGCGTGATTGGTTCAGCATTGTACTGAGTTATTATCTTCTTTGGCAAGTGTTTCTTATGAACAACAACTTCATACATAAACTGGTCAAACCAAGGGTCTGTCATGATATCAAATCCTTTATCACCATGGTCTGCACCCCAACTATTCTCAACACGCCATTTTACGGGCATCTTATCTTTAATATCAACACCTGTGAAAAGCATAGCATGTGTCATCACACTATCTCCATAATCTAATCTTTCAGCTTTATTCATGTTGAAAGTCGTATCAAAAAATTTGTCAAACTCAAAAAGATTCGTATCCATTACACCATATTCCCTAGTAAAAAATTTACCAACATCACAACCAAACCATACGGGATCATCAGCTTTTATTGATTTAATAGTATATTTCTTTAGTTCTTCAGTTTGTAAATTAAGATAACGAATAATATTTCCACCAGACACATTGCCTAAATATTCAACAGTATAAGTTTTATTATATTCTGCAAAACTACGAGGGTCATTAATCAAACACACAAAATCATCCAAATTAATATCTACATGATCATCATAGAATTTCTTAGGTGTTAAATCCGTGAATCGTTGAAACTTATCTTTCTTATTACGAATAGACCAATCAAACTTTTCAGGAGGTGTTCCTAAAGTAATACACAGCATTTGATAAATAGTAGACATTTGCTCATCTTTCATTTTCCGTAAGGCCGCAACCGAAGTTCCATCACTATGTGCCTTCCGTAATTCCATTGCAAATTCTCTTAATTTTCTTGTTATCAATTTATTCATTTGAGCTGAATGACTACTATGATAGCTCTCAGCCATAGCTTTCTTTGGAACTGTCCCATATTTCATTAGAAGATTTACAAACATGTCCCATTGACCTCCATCCTGTATTGGACTATCTAGAAGATGCATCACTAACCTTTCACCAGTCTCTTTCTCCGCAGTCTCAATAATATTTTCTAAAAAATAGTTGGATTTCTCGAGTTTGTCAAAGAACATAAAATAATTCTGTGAGAATTCAAAGTTCTTTAACTTATATTTACGTCCGAGATATATTCTCAATAAATTTAGTCCCGCAAAGCCCCAACATCTACCGCTTCGCATCTGGCTAGTGGCCTTCATTTCACCTGAAACTTTATCCGAAAAAGTATGATCTATGTCTCTGAAAGCTTCCCAGTTCATTGCTACTTTTCGGACATCAGTCCGAGTCGCTGCATTCATTGATATTTTAGCCGTTAAACTAGAATTAAAATCCTTACGGTATTTTCTGATATTTACATCAGTTACTGACTTTCCCATATTTTCATATTAGTGGCCGATATAATTAACTTTTAGTTGGGTAAATATCGAGACATGACTCTCTTCCAAATAGGTGGAATTAAAGCTAAGTAAAAACATCCAAAGTAACCCGTTGGTAAATTTGGCGCTTCCTCATAAGATCTTAGTGACTGATATGGTCTATTTGCAAAAAGGTGGTGATCGGCATGCCTAGTCAATTCTACTAATACATAACGACTAAGTCGAGCATTGGACTGCCAACTAGTCTGTGGAGTTATTCTATCTTTAACTTCTCTTCTTAATCCCCAATGCCTAATATAATTTACATATTCCAGTAGATATATTGCGACAATACATTGACCCATGAAAGCATACAGAATCAAATAATCAAAGACCAAATATAAACCAATTAAAGTGAGAACTTCCATAAGAAAAAATAGAGAAGCCTGGTTAAATATCAATGAATTATTACGTTTAGCTGCCATTTTCCATGAAGAAAAAAACTGCTGTGGTACCGTCCTTAGAAAAAAATACTGTAACCCCTCATCCACCCTAGCTGAAGCTGGATCTAAATCGGTACCTACATACTTGTGATGACCTTGTACATGCTCACTTTCAAAATGCATATATGTTGCAGACCAAAGAAGCAAATATCCGCAGTATTTTGGAATACCCCTACGATGGATTAATTCATGAGCAACAACTATTCCCGATATGCCAGTACTTAATCCAGTCGATAGGGTGGCTAATATTAGCAAATATAGCTCAGGTTCTGACATCACAAATAAGAAAAATGAACCCAATGCTACGAATTGTAAAAATACATGTGAATACAATATAAAATCAAAAAATATAGGACTTGCATCCTCTGGATTTTCATCCATACCTTTACCCCACAATAAATCAAGAAGAGGAAATACAACTAAACCAAAAAAAACAGAAAGACCAACATAAAAACCTCCCAAATAATTACCAATGACCACCGAAAAGGGAATAACCAAACTCAGAAAATAAAGTGGTTTAAAAGTTATTTTACCCATAACTACCTTATTCTCAAATGATGAAGGTCTTCATAAAGTTTCAATGAATTTTCATAGATAGTTCTGTATTTTTCTGGAATCTCCTGAGTCTTAGGTATATATGAATGGAATCCAGTGGAATTCACTACATTATCATACCAATATTTCCCCCAGTTACCATCCGTACTCCGTGAACCCTCAGGCCATTTGAGCATCTCATCTGAAAAACCAACACCTATCCTATCACAAAATTTAGTAAGTACTCCCTTGGGATCTACTAATACATCTTTTGAATCAATAATTGGAGGTATATTTCCGGTTAATTTCGTGACATATTCAAATATTTCTTTTTGTTGCTCTAATCCTAAAAGATCGCTAGTTATATCTGAATGGATTTTACTATATGATATAATCATATCTTTAGGATTCCTTATCAAAAAACAATTAACTACCTTTTTCATCCAATTACGATTGATATTATCTTGTAGATGGTGCGTCATATGCTTCTGATAATAAATTGAATGGGAATCACTAACATCATTAGCTAGTCCCATTGAAATATTACTAGAATTAGTTTCACCATCAGCTAATACTTCCTTCCGACCTGGATGCTTCACATTATTATTACTCAAATAATGGGCGTAAAAAGGTTCATCAATTACAAAAGTATCTGAACGATTTTCCCATGCCCTCATCATAGCGGTTGAAATATTACGAGGACCAGACCACATCGCAATTCGAATCATTACAAACATACCTTTGACACTAAATCATTATAGTAGGATTGAACTCTCTTAACTACTGAATTAGAGCCTAATACGCTAAGTTCATGATCATCTATATCATAAACGGGTAAAACGCCTGCAAAGGTTCCAGTCACAAAAGCCTCATCTGCATCATAAACTTCGGATAAAGTAAAATTCTTTTCATAGATAGGAATAGAATTCAAATTACAAATATCGACTATATTTTGTCTTGTTATACCTCCCAAGCAATATTCACCAGTAGAAGTCCAAACGGCGCCATCTTTTACAATGAAAAAATGAGTGGAGTTACATGTTGAAACGTATCCATGTGGATCTAACATTATACCTTCATCACCACCTTTCCTTTTAGCATCAATACAAGCTTGAATACAATTAAATTTACTCAAACTGTTAACTCTATGATCTTGCATATCTGGAGAACCCCGAATAACGTCCACTGAAACCAGTTTAATTCCATGTTCGATAGTTTCAGGATTTGGTTGCTTGTATTCGGGAATTACCACTATTGTAGGTCCTGATATTGTGAATTTAGGGTCCTGATAAGGAGTTGATTTTATCCCTCTAGAAATTATTAATCTAACATGAACTCCATCTTTCATTTTATTATGTTTTACAGTATCATACAGTATATCTTTAATTTCATCTAAGTTTTTCTCAATATCCATGTCAATCTGTGAGGCACCCCAAAATAATCTTTCAAGATGCTTATCTAAAAATGCAAATTTATTATTATGTAATCTAATACCTTCCCAAACTCCATCTCCAAGTAAAAACCCACTATCAAAAACGGAAATTGAGGCATCCTGTCTTGGATAATATTTACCATTAATATATATTAAAATCTCGGAATTCCGAGGATCTTTCAAATAGTCATGAGTTCCAAAACTATGATTCATTGGCCAACTCCACTACATCATCTGCACAACCCCAAGAAAGTGTAACTCCTGAACCTCCATGGCCGTAATTATGTATCATAGGTCTTCCAAGTAATATTTCTTTTTCAAGTCTAACCTCGCTTCTTCCAGGACGTAATCCAACCATATCTTCTATTATCTCAGCATTCTTTAACTCAGGTATTAACTTACAGCATTTTTCAAGAATATTATCTCTGTCTTCCATCCTAGTTTCTAAACTCCAATCATTACTTTGAGCCACACCTCCGAGAATCATATCCTCACTTCTAGGAACAATGTAGGCTAATGTCGAAATTTGTTGATCTAAATACATTTCCTTAATATCAGTCTTAACACGTATTATTTGCCCCCGAACAGGATATACTTCACTATCATTTAACAATGTTTTTGATTCAAGACCTGTACAATTAACAATTAAATTATATTGTTCAGATATATTAGAAAAATTGTTTATTCTCTTTACTTTATGATTTCCTCCCAACTCTTCATATCGGTTCATAAGCCATTGAAGATAAATCGGCATTTCAATAACTGATGTCATAAAGGAAAAACATTCTACGTAATCTTCAGGTAGATCCTTATTGAGTCTTTTGAAGCCATCTACTGATTCTTTCCACAAAGGATCAGGTTGTTCTTCTCTGAAATACTCATATGTCTGTGTCATGGAAACGCCAGTCTGTGGAAAACGTGAAAGTACCTTTAGTACATCATATGTTTCAGAACCCCAAATATTTGTTTTCTCTACTGGAGCTGACAGAAAGGGATACCATAGGGCTGCAGCAATATCAGAAGTTGTATTTGGTGAAAATTCAGAAGACCATATCGTTACCTCCCAATCATTTTCTAAAAGACGAATGGCTGAAGATAAACCGCTAACACCAGCTCCAACAACAAGACAATGTCCCTTACTCACTCTACACTGTAAAACTCGTATGTTATGAATTTATGCTTAAAACGTATTAAATCTGTGTCCCACCTTTTTAGGTTTTTTAGCTACAGTAGAACATCTGACAGCATATCCTCTATTAATCAAAAATATAATATAATCTTTTTACCGTTAACTTTATATATTATGTTTTATAGTTTGTACTATGTTAGGATACTTAAAATTCGCAGTTGTCTTTTTGCCATGGGAAATTGTTATCTTGCCAATTATAGCATATATATTCTAAACAAAAATAAATAAACGAGGAAATCTATGTTCATTTTTTACAACATTTTAAAATTATCAGCAAGTATAATCGAAAAAATAATTAAGGGCCTCCTTTTCTAGTAATTGTGGATATTACTGAATATTGGAAAACCATCATAGGAATCACTCTGGGGATTTCCTTCCTAGTATTTGGCTTAGCTTTTTGGAATAGTGCAACTGCAGATGACTACACTTCACATTTAAACAATAAAATTTATACTATTGATAATTGCCAACAGTATATGGATCTTGGATCAATAATAGACCGAGACGAATGTTTACAAAAGAGAAAAGTTGGTGGAACATTTATAGGTTCAGGAATCTTAGTTCTTTGGGCTACAATTTACATAAATAAAGACTATTTAGAGAAAATAATGAAAGATAATAATATATTATAGTTCAAAATGATATTGTGAAAATAATTTATATAGACACTCAAAATAGAATTGTATGAATAAAATAGCCATTGGGACTATTGTTGTAGGTGTTATACTCCTCATAGTTGGCTTGGTGCAAGTCCGGAATTTAGGAGATGATTTTGAAGATACACTCGAAGCTGGAATAGTCTATGAAGGTGCTGATGGTGAAATGGAGCTCACAGAATATCAAAGTGAAATCGGTATTGTAATACACATAAAGAGCACATATGAAGGTGGAAGTTCTGGTGGATTTAATGAAAGACATGGAAATAATACTTGGAATTTGACCGAAGATGACTGTAATCTCGTTCAAAGATTTACGTTAACACATAATGAAGATAATACTGAAGCTTTCTATCCGGATTGTTACTATATTGACGATGATGGAAGCTCAGCTGGTGATGGATGGATCGCAGTTGGCTGGTTGTGTAAGGAAGAGTCTAGTGGGGATAATGGGACCTGGAGAAAAGACACATTTTGCCCTGACGGGACTTACACATGGAATACTGGTGGTGAAATGGTAATGGCTTATGATTTAGATCTTCTTATTGAGGGGCTTTTTGGAATGGTTGGCACACTTTTCAGATCAGCAGGAGCATGCTGTTGTGGAGTTGTTATTTTGATAATAGGAATAATTTTAGCTTTCGTTTTACAAGATAATCAAACTCAAGCTTTTGATACATCGAGTAATCATCCTTTGACAAGTAACAAGGATGATGGATTTACATCTTATGAAAAGAAAGGATGGGATCAGCAAGAAGATTACATAAGAAAAGAAACTTCCGAAGATACAACAACTGAAAAAGAAGATTCTGAAGAAGAAACTAAAAGGGGTCGAAGTGGAGAATACGAAATGCCTCCACCTCCTGAAAACTAATGGTGAAAGTTACAAAAGTTGGACAAGAGCCTCATGATGAACTTCACTGCCCAAGAGGCTGTGGTAAGCTCAATAATAATAGAAAATTAACCAATCTAAAAAAATATTACAAATGCAACAAGTGTAAAGGCATAAATCTTAATATCGATGAAATAAAAACGATGAAATTATGGATGAAAGCGGTTAAAAAAAATAAATTAGACCGATTTTTGAACGAAGGAAAAAATGGAAATCTTTGTTGTCCTACATGCACAAGACTAATGAAAAAGATAAGCTTAGAATACGACAAAAATGCAGTTGATGCAGGACAAAAGCCAGGTCCT
>Ga0209709_10004597_pt1 | contig 11065 bp, 14 predicted proteins | sample ArcticOcean_MG_C_2_FD_187435 | JGI IMG/M metagenome (GOLD analysis project Ga0209709, IMG submission 187435) | Marine microbial communities from western Arctic Ocean - ArcticOcean_MG_CB4_136 (SPAdes) (version 2) | ecosystem: Environmental > Aquatic > Marine > Oceanic | place: Arctic Ocean...
AACAATTAATTTTTCACTCATTGTAACTTGATATCCTTGTTATGGTTTAAAAACAAAAATTAAAAATGCTAAAAATATAAACGCTAAAATAGAAATTACTAATATAGAATTGTTAATTACTTTTCTACCTCTTAAATTAAAGTAATGCCGTGCTGTTGCTGTTATTATTGCAATCGCACATAGAATTAACCAATTATACTTATGGTAAACTATGAAGCTATAATGACCAGATAGCATAATAAATAGAACTAAAAAAGTAGAATAATTATTGTGAATTGATCTTTGTTTTGCTGCTAAAGACAAACTGCTATCAGTTTTCTTATTTTTTAAACTGCCTTTAATTATATTCATTTGATTTGGAATTATTACTGTAAAAACATTACCAAACATATTCGTTCCTAATATCAATCCAACACTTAAAAATGCAAATTTAGCAGTAAATATTTTTGTTAAACCAAAAGAAGTTAGTAACAATAAAAAAAAGGCAATAAGTATAAAAAGTATATTATTTTTAATTATTGAAGACTTGCATAAAAAATCATAGACAAACCAATAAAAATATAGAGAGAAAATTGAAATTAAAACAGCATTGATTGGTGATATCTCTAAGATTTTTTTATTAACCATTAAAATCCCAGAATTATAATAATAAATGACAAATAAAAGTAAAATTCCAGTTATAAATGTTAAATAGCTTTGCCATTTGAAAATTACTAAACTTTTAAGATAATTTACTGGTGGAGATTTTTTTAACCTTGTTAATTTATAAAAATACCCCGAGTGCATCAAATAACCTTCTCCATCAATGGTTCTGCTTGAAATACTTTTATTAAGTTTGTTGTCCAGATAATTAAATAAAAAACTATTACCAACCCACAGTATAGCAAACAAAACATGCCCCCATCTTAATACAAGTTCTAACCATTTCATTATGTAGGGTAAAAAATCCATATCTAGTATTTAATCTTGTCAATTTTTTTACTCCAAAGTTCAAAGACTTTTAATGCATCCTCTCTTAACATTTGTTTTATTGGAATTTGCCTATCTTCATTTTTTTTAGAAATTTCTGAGTAAATTAAAGAGTCATCAAAATCAATATTTTTTGCATCATTTCTAGTATTTGCATAAAAAATATTATCTATATGTGACCAATATATTGCAGCTAAACACATGGGGCATGGCTCACAACTTGTATATAAGTCACATCCTGTAAGCTTAAATGTATTCAATTTTTTACATGCCTCTCTAATAGCAACTACTTCAGCATGTGCTGTAGGATCATTAGACAAGGTTACTTTGTTTGAACCTTCGGCGATGATTTCATTTTCTTTCGTAATCACACACCCAAATGGCCCACCATCATTATTAGCACTATTCATTGAAAGTTTTATGGCTCTCAACATGAAACTATTTTTTGTATTCATCTTTATTTTCTAATTATCATATCTAATTCTATTTTTTAATTCATTTAAACTCGTTAAAATTTTTTCTGGTGTTGCTGGGGCATCAAGTTTTGGTATGACTTTATACTCTCCGACTGATGCTACTGCATCTTTAATTGCATAAAATACACTCATAGCTAACATTAAAGGAGGCTCTCCAGTTGTTTTGGATTTATTAACAACATTTTCTTTATTTTTTCCTTGTTTAAATATCTCCACATTAAATATTTTAGGAATATCGCTCGATGCAGGTATTTTATAGGTAGAAGGTGAGATAGTGGTAATTTGACCATTAGGCTTCCAATTGACCTCTTCCATGGTTAACCAACCTTGTCCTTGCACGAAACCTCCTTCAATTTGTCCTAATTCTAATACTGGATTAATCGCTTTTCCTGCATCCTGCAAAATATCCACTCTATCTATTATATTTTCACCTGTAAGAGTATCTATTGTAACTTCTGTAACTGAGGCACCATAACAAAAGTACAAGAAAGGCCTTCCAGAAAAAGTTTTTTTATTAAAATGAATTTTTGGTGTTGAGTAAAAACCAGAAGAAGATAATGAAATTCTATTTAAATAGGCTTCTTGGATTATAGAATTAAATTTAAATGATTTTTTATTGAATTTAATTAATCCATTTTTATAAACTACATTTTTAATATCTTTAATATTATACTTTTTCTTAATAAATTTTTCTAAATTTTCTTTAATTTTTGAAACAGCGTTAAGTGCTGCTGCACCATTTAAATCTGTTGTAGACGATGCTGCACTTGCAGAAGTATTTGGAACTTTAGACGTATTTGTTGAGGAAATTTTTACTTTTTCATAGGATAAACCAAATGCATTAGACACTAATTGGGCTATTTTTGTATTAGTTCCCTGACCCATTTCAATTCCACCATGATTTAAATAAACACTACCATCTGTATAAATATGAACTAGAGCACCTGCTTGATTTAGATGAATTGTAGTAAATGAAATACCGAATTTAACAGGGGTAATAGCTATTCCTTTTTTTAAATACCTATTATTTAAATTAAATTTTTTAATTTTTGAATATCTTTTTTTATAATTTGATTTTTTTATTAATTTATTAAAAATTTCTTGGATTACATTATCTTCAATTTTCATTCCATAATGTGTGATGTTTTTACTATTTTTTTTATAAAAATTATTTTTTCTAACTTCTGCAGGATCTTTTTTTAGATGTCTTGCAATATTGTCAACTATATTTTCAATAGCCATCATGCCTTGATTTCCACCAAAGCCTCTAAATGCTGTTGAAGAAACAGTGTTAGTTTTACAAAGGTAGTTTTTTACTTGCACATTTGAAAGATAGTAGGCATTATCAATATGCAATAACGCTCTTTCATTTATAGCTCCAGATAAATCTGCTGACATTCCACACCTTGATGCTAGCTTAATTTTTAAACCTTCTATGACGCCAATGTCATTAAAACCAACTTCATAGTCTGAATAAAAATCATGACGTTTTCCAGTCATTATAATATCATCATCCCTATCTAATCTAAGTTTTACTGGTTTGTTTGTTTTGCTAGCGAGTAATGCGCAAATACTAGAAGTTAAAAAATTTGTTTCTTTACCTCCAAAACCTCCTCCTATTCTTCTAACTAAAACTGTTACACTATTGTTTTTTTGATTAAGCATTTTAGAAATAATTTGCTGAGTTTCAGAAGGATGTTGAGTGGAGCTATACACTAATAAATCTTTATCTTCTTTTGGAATTACAAATGCAACTTGTCCTTCTAAATAGAAATGTTCCTGACTGCCTGTTGTGAAGTTACCTTTTAAAAAATTTTTAGATTTAAGAATGGCATTTGTTGGGTTGCCTCTTTGTATTTTTTTTCCTTTTAAAACAAAGTTTTTTTTTTTTTAAGCTTCCTTTATTGTGACTATCGGTTTCAAAGTTTTATAAATAATCTTAGCTTTTAAAGTAGCTTTTCGTGCTAAATCTGTCGATGTTGCAGCAACAGCAAATAAAGGTTGCCCATAAAATTCTACTTTTTTTGATGGAAATATTGGGTCGCCATTAAAAACTGGCCCAACATCATTTCTCCCTGGAATATCACTAGTTGTGACTACAGTGATTACACCTTCACTTTTCCATACTTCACTTAAGTCAATTTTTTTAATTAAGGCATGAGCTTGTTTACTCCACCCAACTGCTCCATATAGAGTTCCATTAGGTTCATTGATATCATCTGTATAATCTGCAAGTCCACTTACATGCTTTCTTGCGCTATCATGGGGTCTTTTTTCGTTAATAAAAAAAGTTTTTTTCATTTAATGACTAAGTCTAATCAATTTATTCTTTTTAATTTCTGCAAAACATTTCGTTAGTAAATTCTTAGCTATTTCTACGCGATAATCTTTACTTGCTCTCATATCATCAATTGGTTGAAAATCTTTTTCCAAACTTTTTTGAGCTTTTAAAATTATATCTTCTGAAAAATTAGAATTTAAAAGTATTTTTTCACAATAAACTGCTCTCTTAGGAGTAGCAGCCATTCCTCCATAGGCAATTTTAATATTTTTAATCTTTTTATTTACAATTGCTAAATTAAATGAAGCACAAACTGATGAAATATCATCATCTATTCTTTTTGAAATTTTATAAGCTTTAAAGATATTCTTCTTGAATATTGGAATTTTTATTGATCTTATAAACTGTCCTTTTTTTAACTTTGTTTTTCGATAACCAATAAAAAAATCATTTAGTGGTAGTACCATTTTTTTATTAAAACTATCTATGGTAATGCTTGCATCTAGCGATAATAGAAGTGGTAACGAATCTCCTATTGGTGATGCAGTTGCTATATTTCCAGCTAGTGTAGCAACATTTCTAATTTGGACAGAGCCATATCTTTTAAGCATTCTATTAAAATCTGGATAATATTTTTTTATAATAAATTCAAATTTTCTTAAAGGTGTTGCTGCACCTACTTCGATATATTTATCTTTTTCTTTGATATAATTAAGTTCATCAATTGAATTTAAATAAATAATATTTTTAATATCTTTTTTTTGTTTAGTAACAACTAAAGACATATCTGTGCCACCACTTAGGAATTTAGCATTTTTATTTTTTTTAATAATTTTCTTTAATTCGTTAATGGTTCTTGGTGCAAAATATTTTTTGTATTTATTGTTTATAGAGATATTTTTTGGTCGTATTTTTTTTAGAAGACTTATAGTTTTTTTTTCATTTTTTTTAAATTGATCTGGTTTATTATTTCTTAAACTTTTAGCAGCATCAATTATTGGCCTATACCCTGTACAGCGGCATAAATTTCCTGAGATTGACTCTTCTATAGTTTTTTTGTCATATGAAGTTTTATTTTTATACATTGAAAATAAAGACATTATGAATCCAGGTGTACAAAAACCACACTGTGAGCCATGGAAATTAATCATTGCACTTTGCACTGGATGCAAAGAACCATCTTTTTGGGTCAAGTCTTCAACTATTAACAAGTGTTTACCCTCCAGACTTGTTGTGAATGCAATACATGAGTTAATTGCTTTATAGATTATTTTATTCTTTTTTAATTCTCCCACTACAACAGTGCAGGCTCCACAGCCACCTTCGGCACAACCCTCTTTAGTACCAGTTTTCTTTAAACTCAATCGAATAAGATTTAAAATAGTTTCATTAGGGTCAGGATTTTTTATTTCTTTTATTTTGTCTTCAAAGATAAATTTTATACTATTAGAAACCATCTAACTACCTCTGTAAGTAGAATAACTCCATGGTGAGACTAATAATGGAACATGGTAATGCTCTTTAATATTGGATATTCCAAACTTTACGACAACATCATCTAAAAAAGGTATCTTTGAAATTTCTATAATCTCATTAAAGTAATCACCAACAAAAAAAATAAGCTCATATTTACCTTCTTTAAAATTAACTCCCTCAATTAGAGCCTTGTCAGTCCTTCCATCATTATTCAATACAATAGTATTGATTTTACTTTTTTGATTATCATTCTTATAATAATAGAGATCAACCTTAATTCCTTTTCCTGGCTTTCCAGAATAAACATCTAATACATGAGTTGTTAATTTTGTCATAAGATAATTATATTATACAATAATTAGATATTTTAATATGAAAACTATCAACTCAATTGAAAAAGTAAATCAACTCTCAGAAAATGAGTTTATCGACACTTTTGGAAATGTTTTTGAAAAAACAAATTGGATTGCTAATAAAGCCTTTAATTCAAAACCTTATAAGAGTTTTGATGAGTTTATATCTACAATAATCAAAATTTATGAAAATAGTTCAAAAGAAGATTGTTTAAAAATTTTTAATACACACCCCGAACTAGCAGTTGAAAAAAAATTAACAGAAGACTCCCACAGAGAACAAAAGGGTGCAAATTTAAATCGTTGTAATAATGAGGAATTTAATGAATTTAAAAATTTAAATATTGAATATAGAAGTAAGTTTGGCTTTCCTTTTATTATTGCAGTTAAAGGAAAAAATAAAAATGAAATTTTAAATAATTTTAGAAAAAGAATCAAAAATGAAATCAATTTAGAATTTAATGAAGCTAGGGAACAAGTTAAAAACATTGCTACTTTTCGCCTTAATGAAATAATTAATTAGTGCTTTCAACAACATACGTTACAACTGCATTAATCTCTTCATCTGACAATTGTCCTTGATAAGCTGGCATAACTCCTATTCCGTTTGTTACTGCCATAAGTACTCTTGAAATATTTGGCTTTATCTCATTTAGGTTTGGACCAATATTTCCAATAGAATTTGCATCTTCAAGAGTATGACAAGTAGCACAGCTGCCTTCTGCTAGGAAAATCTGCTTTCCTTTTTCAAATAAATCAGCAGCATTTATATTTTCAGGTAAAGAAATATTAAATATAAAAATATAGCAAAATATAAAAATTATTTTTTTTTTCATTACATAATATAGAATATATCATAAGTTAATTTAAATATATTGATAAATGAAAAATTCATTCAATAAAAAAATTTTAGAAAAAGCCTATGAATGGATAAAAGACAATCAAAAAATAGTAATGATTACTGTTGTTGAAACTTGGGGATCATCTCCTAAGCCTATTGGAAGTAAGATGATTGTTAATGAAAACAAAGAATTTTTTGGTTCTGTTTCTGGTGGTTGTATAGAATCTTTTATTATTCAAGAATCATTAGAAATTATTGAAAAAAATAAATCATTTAAAATAAAAAAATTTGAAATTTCAAATGAAAGTGCATGGAATGTGGGTCTTTCTTGTGGAGGAGAAATAACTATTTATTTAGAAGGGATGAATTTTAGAGAAAAAACTTTAGAGCAAATTATTCAAAAACAAAACAAAAAATTAGAATTTGCATTATTAACAAACCTTTCAACAGGAGAAAATAAAATATTTGAAAAAGGCAGATCTTTAAATAAACATTTTGAAAAATTTACAGATCAAATAAATTCTTACTATCTATCAAAAAATAACGGAGTGATAAAAGATTCAAATATATTCATTGAATGCTATAATAATCCTTTAAAAATTATAATTATAGGTGCTGTTCATATAGCTCAATATTTAACTGATTTTGCTGATAAATTTGATTTTGACATTTATATAGTAGATCCTAGAAATTATTTTGGAACTAAGGAAAGATTTCCAAATGTTGAAATTATTAATGAATGGCCAAATGAAGCATTTAAAAAAATAAAAACAAATTCCAACTGTGCGTTAATTGGACTGACACATGACCCAAAAATTGATGATCCAGCTTTACAATATGCTCTTAAGGAAAAATTTTTTTATATCGGTGCTTTGGGAAGTAAAAAAACTCATGAAAAAAGATGTGATAGATTAAAAAAAGCAGGATTTACTAGATCTGAAATTGACTCAATTCATGGACCAATTGGAATTAAATTAGGTGGTAAATCTGCTCCAGAAATAGCTTTATCTATAATTGCTCAATTAGTAAATGAGATATATAAAAAATAAGATCCTATGAAAATATTTGATTGCTTTATGTACTTTGATGAAGAGATTGTGTTGGAGGTAAGACTTAATACTCTAGACAAATTTGTTGATTATTTTGTAATTGTAGAAAGTAGGTTTACACACAAAGGTGGTAAAAGAAATTTAAAATTCGATTTAAATAAATTTAAGAAATTTAAAGATAAGATTATCTATTTGATTTACGATGAACTACCTAAAGAAGTTGAGCCAATAAATAATCAGGATAATCAAAATGAAGTATCAAGGAAATCTTTATGGAATGCAATTTATAGAGAAAATGGACAAAGAAACCACATTGAAAAAGGATTAATTGATGCAAAAGAAAATGATATTATTTTAATATCTGATGTTGATGAAATTCCAAACCTCACAAATATAAACTTTAAAGAAGTTAATAAAAAAATACTCTTATTCAAACAAGACATGTTTTACTACAAGTTTAATTTAAGTTTACCTGACTTAATATGGACTGGTACTAAAGGGTGTAAAAAAAAACATTTAATCAATCCACAATGGTTAAGGAATATAAAAGACCGTAAATATTCTTTTTTTAGATTAGACACTTTCTTTTCTAGAAATAAATATCAAAGTATAAAACATATAACGAATGGTGGGTGGCATTTCACGAATATTAAAAATGCTGAGGCAATTGAACATAAATTAAAATCTTACCTCCATCATGCTGAGTTCGATTTGAATCCTTTATCTGTAAATCAAATCAATGAAATTATAAAAAATAAGAGAGCTATTTATGACTTAAGTGTTGATAAAACTAAAGACAAAATTGGGAATGGTAATGAACTAAAAAAAATTGAACTTCACAAGTTGCCTGTCTATATTCAAGAAAATAAAGATAACTTTAAAGAATGGATGGATTAATGAAAGCATATTGGATAGCCTTATACAAAAAAATTGATAGCCAAGAAAATATTCAAAATTATGGTAAAAAAGTTACTGATGTTCTTAAGGCATATGGTGCAAAAGCTATAGTAAGAGGTGGAAAATTTAAAACATTAGAGGGTGAAGATTACCCAAGAACTGTAATTTGGGAATTTCCAAGTCATGAACAGGCTATCAAATGCCACGATTCTAAAGAATATCAAGATGGTTGGGCTTTAGCAAAAGATACTACCGATAGAAACCTTCAAATTGTGGAGGGTTTTAGTACTGAATAGGTTCTGGATCTATACTTCTCCATAGATACCACGTTGCAACTGAACAATATGGTGTGAATCGTTTATTTAATAATTTTACATAAGATTCTGGAGGTAAATATTTTTTTTTATAATTCTTTGAAATTCCTCTTAAAAGGCCAATATCTTGTATGGGCCAAATGTTTGAACGATTATAAGTAAACAATAAAATCATTTCAGCTGACCATCTCCCAATTTGTCTTAGTTGAGATAGATAAAGAATAGCATCTTCATCAGACATTTTAGAAATTAATCTGGGATTAAATGATTTATTTAATGTTTGTTTGGCTAAACTTTTTATTCCTCTAACTTTTTGTCTGCTCAATCCACAACTTTTGAGCTGAACAGTTGATAATTTGGATATAGCCTTTGCGTTAATTTTATTTTTACATTTTTTTTTGAATCTTAAAAAAACTGAGTTTGCTGCTGCAACACTAATTTGCTGCCCAATTATACTTTTACATAATGAAAAAAAAATATCTTTTCTAGAGGTTAGCACAGCCTCTGATGGAGATTTATATTTATTAATTAATGAAGACATCACTTTATCTTTGTTAGATAAATATTTTTTTGCAACATTCCAGTATCTTGGTTTTTTATTCATGTCTATTAGTAGATGGTATTGTTTGTTTGTGATAAATTTCTCTTCTAAAAATTATAAGAGAGGCAAGAATTACAAGCGATGCTCCTATTAGAGTTTTAATGGTTGGTATCTCATTCCAAATTAAATAACCAAAAATTATAGCAAATATTAAAGCTAAATATTTTAAAGGTGCTACTAAAGATACTTCTGAAAGTTTATAAGATTGAGTCAAAAATAAATTTGCAGAACCACCAGTCACTCCAATTAAAACTAAAAGAATAAAATCTTGAAAGTTTGGCATTATCCAGCCCATAGGAATTGTGGCTAAACCTGCAATTGAAATTGTAATTGTAAAAAAAATTGAAATTAGCCAAATAGGTTCGGTCGTAGATAGTTTTCTAATTGTAATGGTTACAAAAGCCATCCCAATACAAAATATTAATGGAAGAAAATAAAGATAGTTCATACCTCTTAAGCCAGGTTCAGCAATTATGATAACACCGATAAATCCAATCAAAACAGCCAACCATCTAAAAACACCCACCTTCTCACTCAGTAAAAAAATTGACAGTACCGTAATAAATAAAGGTGCTGCGTATGACAGACTAACAACAACGGCCAGAGGAAGTTCTCTCAATGCAACAACGATTGCTATTAAAGCCATTAAGCCCATAGCGCACCTGAATAAGTGCTCTTTCGATCTTTGAGTTGTATAAAAAGTTTTCAATTTATTCTTTGGTATCAAAAAATAAGTTGGTAAAAGTCCAAAAAAGCCTCTAAAAAACAATACTTCTCCTGTTGGGTAGTCACTTGACCATTTTACAAGTAAATCCATAACAGAAAAGGTACACACAGATAAAAACATGTATAAAAAACCTAATTGATTTTTAGTTAGCATAGCAATAATTTGTAAATCAAATTAAACTATAATCAATGGAAATAGCAGTTTTAGGATTGGGATGTTTTTGGGGGCCAGAAATCAAGTTTGGTAAACTTGATGGCGTTATCAAAACTGAGGTTGGTTATTGTGGGGGTGACAATAAAAAAACCACTTACAAAGAAGTATGCACAGGTAAGACCAATCATGCTGAGGTCGTTAAATTAGACTTTGATCCTAAGATTATTTCTTATGAAAAAATTTTAAACTTCTTTTTTGAAATTCATGATCCCACAACCTTAGATTCACAAGGACCAGATTTTGGAACACAATATAGAAGTGAAATATTCTATTTAAATGATAAGCAAAAAGAAATTGCTAGAAGTGTTATAGATGAAAAAAACTTAAATTTATCTGGAAAAGTTGTCACAAAATATTCTTTATTAAAAAATTACTCCTCTGCAGAAGAATACCATCAGAGATATTTAGAAAAAAGATAATATGTCATTAGTTAATACAAGTTGGCTAGAGAGAAATTTAAATAAAGTAAAAATTATCGATTGCTCATGGCACATGCCTCAATCAAAACGAAATGGTTTTGAAGAATATCAAGAACAACATATAAAAAATGCAATATTTTTTGACCTAGATAAAAACTCTAAAACAGATACCGACCTACCTCACATGCTGACTGATATTAAATCATGGGAGAAAATCGTATCAAATATGGGCATTAAAAATGAAGACAAGATAGTAATTTATGATAATTCTGATATAATAAGCTCTTGTAGATGTTGGTATAATTTTATTTACTTTGGACATGACCCAAGTTTAGTTCATGTGCTAGATGGTGGTTTAAAAAAATGGATTAATGAAAAAAAATCAACACTTAATGATTTAACAAAAACTATTAGCTCTGATTATATAGCTAATGAAAAAAAAGAATTAG
>Ga0209709_10004598_pt1 | contig 11063 bp, 11 predicted proteins | sample ArcticOcean_MG_C_2_FD_187435 | JGI IMG/M metagenome (GOLD analysis project Ga0209709, IMG submission 187435) | Marine microbial communities from western Arctic Ocean - ArcticOcean_MG_CB4_136 (SPAdes) (version 2) | ecosystem: Environmental > Aquatic > Marine > Oceanic | place: Arctic Ocean...
TTGCCATGGATTTCATTAAATCAACTATTATTTCTGAAGTAACTGAATCAAGATTACCAGTTGGTTCATCAGCTAAAACAATTGAAGGTTTATTGATTAAACCTCTTGCTATAGCTACTCTTTGAGCTTGCCCTCCTGAAATTTTATTTGCACGTTTATACATTTGATCTTCTAATCCAACTGCTTTTAGCAAATCTATAGCATCTTTTTCAGTAATAGAATTAGTACCAGCAATTTGTATTGGTAATAATATATTTTCTAAAACTGTAAGATCGCTTAAAAGATTAGAAAATTGAAAAATAAATCCCAATTTCTTATTTCTAAAGGATGAAATTTGACTATCATTAAGAGTTGTAGTATTAATTTCATCAATGAAAATACTTCCATTTGTTGGGCCATCCAAAAGTCCAATCATGTTTAATAATGTAGATTTTCCTGAACCTGAACTTCCAATAATTAAAACAACTTCACCTTGTTCAATTGAAAAAGATACATCATCAAGAGCTTTGACTTTGCTATCTCCATCACCATAAATTTTGGTTAAATGATTAACCTCAAGTACTCTAGCCAGTTCTCATTGCCTCCACAGGTAGTAATTTTGTAGCTCTATACGATGGGTATAATGACGCAATAATAGCCAGAGTAAATGAAGCCAAAGCAGTTTGAACAATTTTTTCCCAATTGTAAGTTACTTCAAGGGGTAAACTGTTATTGAATGACATCTTTGTTTCTTTTGCGTAAAATGTATAGCCTAATCCAGTTGCAGTTCCAACTCCAGCACCAATTGCTCCAATTAACATACCTTGAAAAATAAAAATTATCAAAATATCCTTTCTTTTAGCACCAATTGCTCTCATTACACCAATTTCTCTAGTTTTTCCATTTACTAACATCATTTGAATAGTAACAACAGCAAATGCAGAAGACATCATTCCAAAATACCCAATCATGTTAATCATTGCTATACCAGATCTAAAACCAGCAAGTTGTTGTTCAGCTGATTCCTCTATTGTTTGTGCTAAGAAATTACCATTTGGAAATGATAATAAGAAAAAATCTTTTACTTCTAATGCTTTAGTTGGATCCTTTAATTTTACCATAATTGATCCTGTTTGACCTGTTCTATCAGTCATATCCCGTAATGTATCAATATGGATAACTGCACTATAATCAAATCCTTGACCACCAGGGGATTTTGCAATTCCAGAAACAGTAAATCTTTTAGTTTGTTCTTCTCCCCATCTATCAATTATCATGACTTTAACATTATCACCAACTATAGCTCCTCCAAGATCATTTGCTACAGTATTTCCCAATACAATAGAATTTCTTGTGAAAACATAAGTTCCTTCTGTGACAGTTTCATGAACAGTAGATGCTCTAATGTCCTTAAATGGATCAATACCAACTATAGGTATTCTAGTTTTTTCAATCAAATTACCATTTTTTATAATTTCCATTTCTGCCGTCGATGAAAGCCGCGGTGCAGCTGCTTCAACATATGAAATTCTTTCAAACCAACTAATTATTGATGAATCAGATTTATCGATGTAATCATCTTCATCAGTTACACGAACATCACCATTTCGATATTCAGTAATGTCTCTAACTATTGCATCATAAAGACCCTGAAATATTACAAAATTTACATGAATTACTAAAATTCCAATTGTTACAGCCAAAATTGCACCATACAAACTACCTCGTTTATTGAATAGCATTCTTTTTGCTAATTTCATTCGGTAATCCATAAAATAATGAAAAAAGTCTAATATATAATATATATTATTCCTAGTGCTAAATTATAGACAATTTTATATGATATTAGTTATTTGTATATTTTATGGAGGCACTATAAGTGATATAATGGACAATTTTGATATCAAAATTCTAAGTAAATTATTAAACAATTGTAGGGAATCAGACAGACAAATTGGAATTGATTTGGGAATGTCTGGAGGAGCAGTAAATGCAAGAATACGTAAAATGCAAAAACTTGAGATTATTGAAGAATTTTTCATTAAAGTTGAACCACCAGTATTAGGTTACGGTGTTTTGTATTTTGTAATATCTGGAGAAAACATGAAAGAAATTCTAGAACAAGTAAGTCTAGTAGGAGAACCACATTTTGTAGCACCGTGTGTTGGAGGAATAACAGTATGCAGTATTATTGTAAAAGAAAATTTAGAGCAAAAAATTGAACTAGCAAAAAAACTAATGAAAGATTTTAAAGTTTTATCAATTTTTGAAGCAGAGAATCCAGGATTTAATACAGATCTAACAAAAACAGATTTAGAAATTTTAGATGAATTAATAAAAGATCCAAGGCAAAAAATTGAAACAATTGCAAAGAATACAAAAATGTCAACAAAAACAATAACAAGATGTATTGAAAAATTACAAAAAAATGAAGGAATTCAATTTACTACAATTTATGATCCTAAAAAAATCGGAAAATTTATTCCGTATGCAATTATTACATGGATAGAAAGTAATCTAAAAGAAACATTAGAAAAAATGAATAAAGAATTTTCTAGTATATATTTACAAATTCCATTTATTGCAAAAAATCAAATTGTTTTATTTATGTATAGTACTAATATTTACAAAATGGATGAATTAACACAAAAAGTTAGAAATGTAAAAAATGTAAAATCTGCAGATTTATTTATTCCTAAAAAAATTTCATTTTATAATAAATGGTTAAAAAAAACAATAATTGATTTTTTAAAATCAAATAAACTACATTTAACATACCAAACAAATTAAATAATAATCATTTTTAAAACTAATATGAAAAAAGAAAAACTGTACAAAGGAAAATTATTTGAATTAAATGCGTATCATATGCAAGTTGAACATAGAAAAATTAGAAGGGAAATTATTGAACATCCAGGTGCAGCTGCAATGCTTGCATTTGATGAAAAAGGTAAAGTATTGTTAGTGAAACAACATCGATTTCCACATGGGTATATTTTAGAGATTCCAGCTGGTACTTTGGAAAAAAGAGAAAAGCCAATTGATTGTGCATATAGAGAAATTATTGAAGAAACTGGTTACGAGGCCAAAAAAATGACTAAATTAATCTCATATTTTCCTTCAGTAGGCTATAACAAAGAAGAAATTCACATTTTTGTAGCATCAGGAACAAAAAAGAAATTTGAATTAAAATTAGATAATGATGAGTTTATCACGGTTGTAAAAATGGATATTAAAAAATTAATTGGAATGATTAAATCTGGAAAAATTATTGATTCAAAAACAATTTGTGCAGTAATGATTTATGCTGCGAAGAAAAAATTATTGTAATCCTTGAAGGTGGCTATTCATCCTGGAATTATGATGCTGGAACAAAAACTTATTGATAACTTGGTTTAACTAGATCACTAATATCAGACCAGGATTGTAGAATTTTCTCAAACATATAGATAAGATCAAATAATGGAAGAGAGATTTGTTTTTCACTTTCTAAAGAAGAACGAATTTTAGAGATTTTTGTAGAATTAGTTCTTTGTAGTGCAATTGCATTAATTGCAAGCATTCTATCATTAGAAATAAAAGAATCAATTGATTTAATTTGTATTTCTTCCATATCTTTTGCAAAATCATATAATTTTTTTAACTCTACTTTAGATAAATTTGATTTAATTAATGATTTAGATAATTCTACAACAGTATCACCTGCAATTTCAAGTGTATTTGCAGCAATTCTATAATCAAGAATATCAATATTTTCTAGATTAAAAATGCCAGCTAATCTAGTATCCATTATAGTACTTCGAATTAATCTAACAAGAAGAAAATATTGTCTATTAATTTCAGCATCACGATTTGCTACTGCTTCAAGATTTGTTTTATCTCCACTCTTTAGAGATAATACAACATCATTAAACATTCCAAGTGCAATTGAGCTCATTCGTTTTAAGATATTTTGTGGATTTATTGATGTCTCATCAAGTAAAAACTGAACAGAAATATTTGCTGCATCTTCATCAATAATTTCCAGTCCAACTAATTTTCTCATAGAACCACGAACACTTTCTCTATCAGTAATTGAAATAGAAGATTTTCCAACAATCCTAATTATGTCAAATCCTAAAAGATATGCACCAGTAATTGTTGGAACAATACCTTCACCTTTTGATAATGGATATGGAATTATAACTTCTTTTGAGGGTCTCTTGCTTAGTTGTGTTCTAATTGATAGATTATTTTGATTTGTTTCAATTTCAACTTGATTGCTTTTCTTCAGATTATTTGCATCAATCCATTCTTTTGGAAGCGTAACAAGAATACTACTTCCAATCTTTTGTAGGCGTCGTGTGAATGTAGTCAATTTATACTAATTTATATTATTTAAGCCAAGTATTAATATTTTCAAATATATCAAATTTGATCATAATGGCAACAGCATTTTGTCCAGCACACATTACAGGTTTTTTCAAAGCCGAATTAGACAAAGAAGATTCAAACCAATTAGGTTCGTTAGGTGCAGGGTTTTCCATACAGAAAGGTGTCAAGACTACAGTTACAATTAGAAACAAAACAAAACATGACATTTCAAATTTTACAATCAAAATAAATGGTTTTGAATCAGGAGATATGAGAGTCTCTGAAGCAGTTCTCAGCAAATTTTCTACAGAAGAAAAATTTATAGATGTTATACATGAAATTGATGTTCCAGTTGGATATGGATTTGGTTCTAGTGCAGCAGTTGCATTATCATTAGCTATTGCATTAAACGATGCATTAGAATGTAAATTATCTAAAATTAAAGTTGCACAAATAGCACATGGTGTTGAAATAGAATGTAAAACAGGATTAGGAGATGTTTTAGGATCATATTATGGTGGATTTGAAATTAGAGATAAACCAGGAGCACCAGGTATTGGACACATTCAAAAAATTACTTTAAATAAAATTTCTATAATTATGATATGTTTTTCTCCAATTTCAACAAGTAAGTTCATCAAAGAAAGATTACCACAAATTAATGGTCTTGGAGGAAAAATGGTAAATAAATTATTAGAATCAAAAAATTATGAACATTTTCAAGAAATGTCTTTAGAATTTGCAAAATATGTAGATGTTATGACACCAAGGATGCAAAAAGTAGTCAATGAATTATCTAAAAATAATATTAAATGTGGAATTGCATTATTTGGTGAAACAATTTTTTCAATGATTCCAAAAGAAAAAGAAAATAAGGTTTTAGAGATTTTAGAAAAATATTCTGATGGAATAATTATAAAATCAGAATTAGATGATGTAGGAGCAAGAGTTCTTTATAATTAATTAAAAAATATGACTATAATTCCTAAATCACATCCAAGATTAAATTCTCTTTTAATTCGTGAAAAATTAGTTAAGGGATTTGATAATAATTTAATTGCTAAAGAAGGGCTTTTGGCTCATGGTAGAGGGGAAGCTTTTGATTATCTTATAGGTGAAAAAACCTCAAAATCTGCTAAGGAGGCAATAAAAGCAGCAGCATTTATGCTGAAAAATGCAAAAAACTCCGTAATTTCAGTAAATGGTAATTTTGCAGCTTTATGTCCTAAAGAAATAATTCAATTAGCAAAAAATACAGATTCAAAAATTGAAGTGAATTTATTTTATTCTAGTGAAAAACGTAAAAAAGCAATTACTAAAATTTTAAAAAAATCAGGTGCAAAAGAAATTTTTGGGTTAAATAAAAAATCATCTATAAAATTATTAGAAATTGATAGTGCAAGAAGAATTGTTGATAAAAATGGAATATTTTCAGCAGATGTTGTTTTAGTTCCTTTAGAAGATGGCGATAGAACAATTGCATTGAAAAAAGCAAAAAAGAAAATTATAACATTTGATTTAAATCCACTTTCTAGAACTGCTGAAACTGCAGATATTACAATAGTGGATAATGTAACACGTGCTATGAAGTTACTTGTAAGTGAATCAAAAAAGGAATCAAAAATATCTTTACCATATAATAATAATAAAAATCTGAAATTAGCAATTTTAGAAATTCGAAAAAATTTGGAAAGGAGAGCAAAAAATGCATAAAACTATCAAAGATATTACAGAAATGAAAGGCAAAGAGAAAATTACTGTTTTAACAGGATATGATTCTACAATGGTAACATTATGTGAACAAGTAGATGTAATTCTTGTAGGAGATAGTGCAGGTATGGTGATGTTGGGATATGACAATACAACTTTAGTAACTATGGATGATATGATCAGATTTACAACTGCTGCAAAAAATGCTAGAAAAAATTCATTAATTGTATCAGATCTACCAATTAATTCGTATAAAAATGAAAAAGATGCTATTACAAATTCATTAAGACTTGTCGAAGCTGGTGCTGATGCTGTAAAATTAGAAGGTGGAAAAGAAGTTGCAGGAATAATAAAATCAATTACAGAATCAGAAATACCTGTTATGGGTCATTTAGGATTATTACCACAAACTGCTGAAAAATATACAGTTCAAGGAAAAACAAAAGAAGATGCAATTCAACTAATTGAGGATGCGAAAATTATTACAGAATCAGGCGTATTTAGTATAGTTTTAGAGATGGTTACAAGTCAAGTTGCAAAAATAATAACAGAAAAAGTTTCTGTACCAACGATAGGAATTGGTTCAGGAAAAGATTGTGATGGACAAGTTTTAGTTGTTCATGATATGTTAGGATTATTTGAAAAAATAAAACCAAAATTTGCAAAAAGATACCTATCTTTATCTGAAGAAATAAGAAATGCAGTAAAATCATATGTAACAGATGTTAAAAAAGAAAATTTTCCAACAAATGAAAATGAATTCCAAATGGATGAATCTGAATATAATAAATTGAAGGAAGAAATTGTCTAAAAGAAAATTAGAACATCCATCATTAGATATAGTAGAATCAAGGGGAACAGAACTTTCTGGTAAAAAAATTGTATTATGTGTTGCTGGAAGTGTTGCAGCATACAAATCAATTGAACTTGCAAGATTGTTAATGAGACATGGAGCAAAAGTTACGTGTGTAATGAGTAGCGCTTCAACAAAAATGATTCAGCCTGATTATATGAAATGGGCAACAGGGAATGATGTTATTACAAAATTAACAGGTAAATTAGAGCACATCAATATTGCAGATTATAAAAGATCAGATCTTATTATTGTATATCCAGCTACTGCCAATACATTAGGAAAACTTGCAAATGGAATTGATGATACTCCGATTTCAACGGTACTTACTGTAGGATTTGGTTCAAAAACACCAATTCTAATGGCTTTAGCAATGCATGCATCAATGTATGAAAATGTAGCAGTTAAAAAAAATATTTCATTTCTAAAAAATAAAATTGATTTTATATCACCAAATATGATAGAGGGTAAAGCAAAAGCATCAGAACCAGAAGAAGTACTTGATTTTGTTTTAAAGAAGTTTGGGTTATCATCTAAATTACAGGGTAAAAAAATTCTAATGACTGCTGGACCAACAGTTGAACAAATAGATCCCATTAGAGCAATTACAAATCAAAGTACTGGTAAAACAGGAGTAAGTTTAGCAAAAGAATTAGTTTCTGCAGGTGCAAAAGTTACTTTTGTTTATGGGCCAGGTAATGAAAAACCACCAAAAGGTGCAAAAATTATCAATGTTGTATCAAGTAATGAATTGTATAATGTGGTAAAAAATCAATTAAAAAATAAATTTGATATTGTAATTATGGCTGCTGCAATATCTGATTATATTCCTAAAAATCCAAGTAAGAAAAAAATTAAAAGTTCAAAGACAAATCTTTCAATTAGCCTCAAAAAAGCTCCTAAAATCATAAATGAAATTAAAAAAATTCAAAAAAATATTCTATTAGTTGGTTTTAAGGCAGAAACAAATGTTACAAATACTCAATTAATTAAATCAGCTAAAAAAAAATTAAAAGAATCATCATCAGATATAATCATAGCAAATGATATTGGAACATCTCGATATAAAAAAAATTCTCAAAATAATCAAATTATAATTGTGGATTCAAAAAAGAATATTATTTCAGGTTGGATGAAAAAAGAAAAAATTGCAAAAATTATAAGAAAACAAATTGAATTAAAACTAAAATGAAAGTTATTCATTCAAAATATAAACAAAGAAATATGAAAATTTGGAATGAAGTTGCTCCAAGATATCATAAAAGATGGGCTAGTGTAAATAAAGGCCCCTTTCAAAGTACAAAAAAATTAATTGAATTAGTAAAAATTAACAAAAATAATTTTGTACTTGATGTTGCATGTGGAACTGGAGTAGTTACAAAACAAATCCAAAAAAAAATTAGTAAATTAGGATATGTGGTAGGAATTGATACATCAACAACTGCGATTAAAATTGCAAAGAAATGGAATGAAAAAAATAAAAATTTAGATTTTGTAAATACTGACGCAGAAAATTTTACTTTTTCAAAAAAATTTGATATAATAACTTGTCAGTATGCATTATTTTTTTTTCCTAATGCACAAAAAGCATTAAAAAATATGAAAAATAGCCTCAAAAAATCTGGAACAATAGGAATATCTGTTCATGGTAGTAAAGATAATGTTCCATTTTTTAGTAGTATTTTAGATTCTGCTGTAAAATATATACCAGATTATGTTCCACCTGGAACACCAAATTTAGATAGATTTGGTACTAAATCTGCATTAAAAACAGAAATTAGAAAAGCAGGATTCTCAAATGTTGTTGTAAAAGAATTTATTTTTAATTACAATCCAGGAAAATTTGAAGATTATTGGAAAAATTATATCAAATATATTGCAACACCTCTAAAAGAAAAACTAAATGCATTAGAGTATTCAAAACGTAAAGAGTTCAAAAATTCAGTTAAAGAAAAAACTCTACAATATACAAAAAAGAATGGTGAAATTGTATTTCCATGGCAAGTTTTAATTTTAACTGCTAAAAATAATTAAAATTTTTTAATTTTCTTTTTTTCTAACTCATTCATTAAATGTACCAATTTCTTATTATGAAAATTTACTCAACTATCAATAACCGATCATAAGGATGAGAAAAGTAGGAGTCATTTTAGTCCCTTTACCTCTTCTCATTTGTTCCCGTTTCATCTTAATTAGAATTAATAAACACAGTTGAGTTTGATGTGGTAATCATTTCCACTGCTTTAATAGACATATTTTCTTTTTTAGAAATTTCTAGTATTTCATCAGAATGCTCATCACTCAAATGTTTTAGAAATTCTTTTTCTTCGATATTATTTCGTTTAAAATCACAAGATGAGAAAATACAATTAACATTCAATAATTCTAGTAAATAAATCAAGTAAAAAAATCCAATAGGTAGATAGAGTTTAGTTAATAATAACTTCAAAATATTAATTATTTACAGGGATTAAAGTGGGTAAAAAAGATAAAAAAGAAGAAGAAAAGCCAAAAAAGAATAATCTTAAAGCTTTTCTTAAAAAAAGAGCACCGCTTTATCTAGCAGGAATTGCATTAATTGCAATTAGTGCAAATGGGATATTAACAGAAAAACATCTTGATGATTTTTTAATTGATTTTTCAGAAGAGGAACAAATTGTAGTAGATATTTTAATGCAATATAATGGTCCTAATGAATCAGGATTAAATGTAAAAGATGCAATTGAAAATAAAATAAATGAAGAATATCCGGATAAAAAAATATTTGATGATAGAAATACTAGAATACATGTAGTCGTAGCAAATATCAATTTAGAAGAATATCAAGTTATATTAAATTTCAAATCGGATAAAGGTGATGATATTAATTATGATTGGAATGTAAATATAGATTCTAAAGAAATTGAATCAAATAATCCTGAATCAAAATATATCATAAACATCGTAGACTTTTACGATTAGATTTAGATTGTTAGTAGATCTTTTGTAAATTTATGCATTACAATTGGTCTATCCTTTACAATAAGCGAATCTTCTATTCTAATTCCAAATTTATTTTCTATGTAAATTCCAGGTTCTACAGTAATTGCCATATTTTCTTTTAATTTTGTATCACTTCGATAAGAAACAGTTGGAAATTCATGTACTTCTAATCCAATTCCATGTCCAGTTGAATGAATAAAGTATTTTCCATAATTTTTTTCTTCAATGTATTTTCTACATGCAAAATCAACATCTTTACAATCTATATTTGGTTTAACAGATTGAAGACCTAGTTTTTGTGATTCTTTAACAATTTCATATGCTTCATTAGCTTGTGAAGAAATTTTTCCCAATGCAAATGTACGAGTTGCATCTGAAACGTATCCTTTGTATCTTAATGTTAGATCAGTAACTACAAGATCACCTTTTTTGAATTTTCTTTGACTTACTTGAGCATGTGGAAGTGCACCATTTGGACCTCCAGCAATAATTAAAGGATTGAGTGTAGATGCATAACCAGTATCAAACATTCCTTGTTCCATTGCATATGTCATCAAAATTGTTTGTAATTCAGATTCTTTTTGTCCAACTTGCATTTTTTTAGAACAAATTGTAAACATTTCATCAATAATTTTAGAAGCTTTTTTTAAGATTCGAATTTCTTTTTCATCTTTTATAATACGAGCATTGTAAAATGGCTCTGTAGTAGATTTAATGTGTAAAATTGATTTTTTTAGGCTTAACATAGTTGAATAATTTTGGCAATCAGTACAAACATGATTTTTCTTAATTTTCTGTATTAGTGTAGAGATTAATCCAGATCCACGTTCAGCAGTAATTACATCACAATCTTCTGATTCACTTATTGCTCTTCCAACCTCCAATTCTGGAGCAATAATGGTAGTTTTTCCATTTTTTTCAAGTAATCCAATAGCCTCACCCCAAAAACCAGTCATGTAAAATAAATTCTCAGGTTCAAATGTAACTAATGTATCACAATCAATCTTTTGAGCATGCTTTAGAAGATTTTTTCTTCGTTGCTTCATACCAAAATATTGTATATTCTTAATTTATGTATGATGTAAAGTTTGTATAAGGAATTTAAAAAAATCTAGTGTGGTAGAAGAAAAGAAGAAGGTAGTTGCATTGCTTTCTGGTGGTTTAGATAGTCAACTTGCAGTAAAAA
>Ga0209709_10004599_pt1 | contig 11061 bp, 7 predicted proteins | sample ArcticOcean_MG_C_2_FD_187435 | JGI IMG/M metagenome (GOLD analysis project Ga0209709, IMG submission 187435) | Marine microbial communities from western Arctic Ocean - ArcticOcean_MG_CB4_136 (SPAdes) (version 2) | ecosystem: Environmental > Aquatic > Marine > Oceanic | place: Arctic Ocean...
CCAAAGGTGGACTTTGTGGCACACAAAACAGGCGAGATTGTGTATCTCGAATTGAGCGAGATTCGATCTCCCGGGTGTGAACATTCACACCGGTGCCCGGGTAACCTGGTGTGAATATTCACACCGGTGCCCGGGTAACCTGGTGTGAATATTCACACCGGTGCCCGGGTAACCTGGTGTGAATATTCACACCGGCGCCCGGGTAACCTGGTGTGAACATTCACACCCGGGAGATCGAATCTCGCTCAATTCGAGATACACAATCTCGCCTGTTTTGTGTGCCACAAAGTCCACCTTTGGTCCACCTTGTGCCCTGAAAAAGTCCGAAAAAGGTGGACCGAAAAAACAAAAGTCCGGACATGGTCCGGAAAAAGCGGACCGTGTGCGGACCTTTTTCAGAGATCTCCGCCGGCTTAAGGGTAAGGGCTCTGTAGACATACAAAGCACAGTCGCAATCCTTGCAGAATACAACCACCAACACAACTCCGCCTGTACTCGACTGTCACAATCTTGACATGAATTCATGACAAGGTTGACACGACTTTGACACGAATTCGTGACAGTGGAGATGAGAGCAAACGGTGATCAGAGGACAGTTCTGTTGAGGATGCACTAGCATCTACCTGTGCAGCCTGCCTCCTACTCTTACGCCGGGGGAGATCTCTGAAAAAGGTCCGCACACGGTCCGCTTTTTCCGGACCATGTCCGGACTTTTGTTTTTTCGGTCCACCTTTTTCGGACTTTTTCAGGGCACAAGGTGGACCAAAGGTGGACTTTGTGGCACACAAAACAGGCGAGATTGTGTATCTCGAATTGAGCGAGATTCGATCTCCCGGGTGTGAATGTTCACACCAGGGCCAGGGTGCCGATTCGGCACCACATTCAGTCGGTGCCCAGCTTTTAGGTGTATCTATGCCCATAGAAAGCACGGTCAACGCTAACTCCTATCTTTGCAAGTCACAAAGGCCTGTCGGCTCACGTGTTCATTTCGCCGTCGTTTCGCCGTCGTGCTGCCTTCCGCCACTGGCATGTCGGCGCCCACTGCTTCCCAGAAGCCGATGACTATTGGCGACGTGCTTTGCCAGGTTGGCCACCGCCTCGTCGGAGCCGCGGATGCCATTGAGCCACAGGACGCCATTTCCACTCTGGACAACGTGCGGCTCTGTGCGCTTACAAACAACGAGCAGGCCCTCAAGGTCAAGCCACCGCTCCTGCTTCCAGACTCGCTGCTGCCTACCAGCTTCTTCCTTCACACTTCGACAGACTCAGACGGCAGGGCTTTCAACAAGGGTGGCCTCAATCCTTACGTGATTCCAGGCCTGAAGGTGGTGGGTGGTTGCATGCTTGAATCGGACAAGTGCTGCTTCCCGGTGGTTGTGCTCTTTTCCCAGCAAGAGAAGACGCTCATAATTCACTCATCGAATGCAAGTATTGCAAAGATGGAAGCCGAGATGAACGACAGTGCGTTCGGGCCGTGTGACTGGGAGAGCATGGTCCTCAAGGAGGAGGCGGGAGAGATCAAAAAGTGGAGGCAGGAAGCCGCTTACGCAAGCCGCAACGTGGGATTCAACTCGCTTCCGGACTTCATGTGTGACGGTACGCACATGTTCGTTACCAGGTACGGCATCAACCCGTTCATGTCGCTTCGTACCGTAAAGAACGAAGCGGAGTTCAAGGAGGTGCGAGGCGCGATCAAGAAGGCGCTCTCTGCTGTTCCGGTCGGAAGCCTTGATTGGAGCCGCAGTTCTCCAGAGCGTGGCCACATTGTCTTGATGAGCGTCTTCGGAAACTCGCCAATGAAAGCTGGCGTGGAAGCAACCGCCCCTTCTCAATCTGAGCTCAACGCCATGGCTGATGAGCTGACTTTGCGCTCTGTGTTGACTCGGATTGCTCTTCTGATCATAGAGGAGGCGGCAGACGACGTGTTTGACGCGAACGGAGAGCACATCAGCGAGCTTGGGTTCCAGATGAAGTCCAACCCTAGGAACGACCCTCTCATACGGAGCGCGCGGGCCGATGAGTACACGTGCTTTGCCGCTGCCTGTGCAACCAAGGCCACGGATCTGCAAGCATCTGTAGACTCTCCCTACACGCTTTCGTCAGTGATGGATGGCATTCGCACTTCCTATGCAACACGCAGGATTGCGCTCTGTTCGGGAGAGGACGTGAAGCCGGTGGTGGAGGCCGTGGCTTTTGATTTGTTTTGCAAGGAAGACGCAGTGTCGGTTGTGGCAAACTGCTGCTCCCCAAGCTGCCCAAGCCTGACGCTAATCAGCGCACTTGGCGTACTCGGAAAGTGCCTGGTTGAGGAGCAGGTGCTTGTCGTTGCCTCCAGGGAGGCAGATGGTCGCTTCGGCCAAGTTCGCGCATTTGGGAGCTCCAAGACAGTTGCGTGCGTGGGACTGGATGCGTTTCAGAGATTCGTCCTCTCGCCCTTTGCATCCATCCTCATCGTGGACAGGGACCGGGTGTTCAAACTCGAGGTGCACGACCCTCCTTGCGTCAGTAACGTCAGGTCGATGCGAAGCCAGCAGCTCAAGCTCAAGAGCTCCTCGAAGAGCTCCCCTCCTTCCTTTGAAGGGTTGAAGAAGATACAGGACAAGTTAGAGGCATCAACCGAGCACATGTCGAAGATGTCCAAGACCATGGAAGAGATGGCGGTCAAGCTTGCCAACGCAACGGAGACAAACGCACGGCTTTCGAAGGCCAATGTGGCTCACGAGAATGTGGTAAAGGAACTGATGCGCAAGGTTGACTACCTGGTGTCCACCAAGGCGGATGGCCAGTCGTCCCCGGATGCACCGCCACAAGCCCCGGCTCCCGCGCCCTCTCCCGCACCCGCTCCGGCTCCGACAGCCGAGTCCACCATGGACAAAACCGGTCTGTCTTTGAAGCGCACCCTCCATGCGATTGAGGAGTACGCAAAGCGCATGCGCTCGTGAGGCAGAGTTTCTGTAGTGAAATAACTACCGCTATTCAGAGTATCGTGAAAACAATCTGTTGGTTTAAAAGTCGCATGGTGCTCAATTTTCGCGGAACGGCACACCCGCCTCCCGGAGTGTCTGACCCGGACATTGCCAACCTGTCAGCGGCAGAGCTGTCTCTGACCGACCTGGGTCGGCGCGGAGGAACCGTTTTACTCTTTGAGCATAATGCGCGAGACAAGATTGGCCGTTGCAGTGCCAGCTGGGAAGGTCCCAACGGCGAGCTTCGAGTTGCAGGAACCATCACGGACCACCGCGTAGAAAAATCGATTCGCAACGGACAAAACCAGGGGCTTTCACTCGGTACCGACGTCGTGCAGGACTCGTCTGGCAACGCACTCTATAAGTCGCAGCAGGAGTTGAGCGTCTGTAACGAACCGAGGCGTCCTGGATGTTTCATAGACACCGTCGACGGAAAATCGGTGCGCAAGGCAAGGCGTTTCTCGGCAGGTAAGCGTCCCTCTCCCCGCTAAACAAACAATGCTTCCCTGTGGACCCAACATAAACCAAAACTGACCGCACTCAGATAGTGCAAGCAAAGATGGCTGACGACGCGCCTGTGGACGCAGGCGAGACCTTCTCGAAGGACTACGTCGAGAAGCTCAAGGCCGACCTCGCTTCGAAGGCCGAGGAAACCGCAAAGCTCCGGGCCTTCAAGTCTACGCATGATGCAAAGCAGCGCGACGTCATCAGCAAGCTTCAGCCGGAGATCACCTCTTACATCGAGAGCCTTGTGAAGGAGAACACTGACCACGCTCCCGAGATGCAGGCGATCGTTGACTGGGGCAAGTCTTGCCACGAAAGCAACTCGTTGGAGACTGCCATGCCGCTTGCTCGTGTCCTTTCGTGTGCATCTGCTCAGTTCAAGCGCACCCGCGAGGAGGCGTCTGTCCTGACGGAGCGTGCTGGTACCCTGGGCGACACGATGAAGGAGCTCGAGGCGGCCAAAGCTGACAACAGTGCCAAGACTCGGCGCATCGCCGAGCTTGAGGGTCTGTGCAACGATCGCCAACTGGCCGCGGAGAAGCTTCAGGACGAGATGGCGAAAGCCGGTATCCTCAAGGACAAGTTTGACTTCTCTAAGCTCTCCTCCCGGGAGGCCAAGGCCGAGGGCGAGGCCGCAACGGACGCCACCCCTCCCGCGGCCGACTCTTCGTCTCTCACTACCACAACGTCCAACGCGTCGCGTGGTGTCCAGGACGAACTGATGACGTTCGTCAGCAACATGTCCAAGGGGGGTGGCTCCCACCTCATTGGCCAGTCGTCCACGGGTCACGCCCATCTTGGTGCCACGACAGGCAGCCTCGACGGCGAGATTGCGTCGGCCATCCGTGGCTTTTAGTCGTTGGAAATTGCCTAGGAGTGTCTTAGCCGGGGTGGGCTTCTGGGGAGAGAGACTTGCGCATGCGAGTTAACGGAAGTTTCGTATTACACTGAAAATCTCACCGCTAAGGCTGCGTTGAAAGGTTTGCGCTTGGTCGAAGGGGGGGGGGATGGTTTCCTGCCGAAGACTCCCCCCCGTTTACGTCTCAGCCTTATAGTTTTACCACGCCTCCTACGAAGTTTTGTCTTGAATCCGCCAAGTCGTCTAAGGGCTGCATGGTGAAATGTCGCAAGGTGTCGCCGGTGTCCGCCTCCACGGTATGGACCTCCAAAAGTGCGGTCAAGGAGGACGAGCAGGAGGACGAGCAGGAGGACGAGCAGGAGGACGAGCAGGAGGAGCCAATCGACACGGAAGCCATCTGGGAAGATGCGCTTCAGTGCAAGGACGCAGCAGTGGGCTTGTCCAGCGAAAGTGATTCGGAAGACGAGTGGGACTTTGGACCCGGTGGGCGACAGAGCAAGCCCATAATGGTGAAGCTTCCATGCGGCGACATTCACCTATGCGGAGTCGGTTACCAATGCCAATATCAGGTGGCCAACGAAGATCGCATCATGGTCTGCATGTACACAGGTGTGGAGTTTGGCCCGGAGCATACAGACGAGTACTTTGACTTGAACGGCGGCACCGGAAAGCATTCAGCAGACCCCGATCAATCGTGTGGAGAGTTTGTGCATGGCAAGTGGAGAACGCGCAAGGACCCATTTGCCGCCTCCAGGGCCGCGTTCCAGGCAGCTGGAGACTTTGAAGTAGACGACTCCGCCTACTTGATCAACATTGCGTCTAAGTCCGAACCAACAAAGACGCATGGTAAACGAGGCGCTTTGTGCGTGGGAGAGTCTTCACCAGTGCAGTGCGGCAAGCGCGGGCGCGCGAGCAAGCGCAACACAGCAGACCGAGGTACTATGGTAGCTCTGTTGACCGAAACAGAAACCGTGCTCAGCAAACTCGTCAACTACGACAAAACTAGCTCATTCAAACAGAAAGCACAAGGGTACAAGATCGAGCGCAAGAGGACGCATCCAGACCCACGAATGTGCGACGAGAAGTTTGTGTTCAACACGAGCGTCAAAAAGTACGTGCGCGGGTGCCTCGCCAACGGAACCGCTCCAAACATGGACGCGATACACAACATCTCTCTGATTGCGCAGACGGTCAGTGCAAAGGCCAGGGAAGAGGCTTCCGAAAGCGGCAGCGAAACTGTGAGGACGGTCAAGTTCAGGACAGCGTGTGCCAACCTCATCCTGACACTGTGGAGCTGTGTGTGCTTGTCGCCGTACATCGTGAGCTCCAATAAGGGGGGTGACGCATACCGCCCGTTTGTATGCGGCTGTCTCTACGCGTTCAAGAGGGGTGTTACCTTGAAGGACGGCACTGTGTTGATTCCAACTTGCCCTCAGCTCGCTGCGGCGCTTCCTGTACTCAGAGGAACCGGCGGAAACGCAATGGCAAAGACCCTCCACAGCAGCTCTCATCGTGGAATGTGCACCCTCTCGAGATCTATCGCATCAGTTACAGAAGCAGATCAGAAGAGGGTCTTCAAGGCGTCTATTCGATGCGCTGAGCGCTTCTCTTCCCAGACCTTTTCAAAATACGATATTTGACTACAGTCTCGCGTGCAGTCTCGCGTGCATTCCATGTCTGTGCCGTCTTCTAGGAACTAGAGTTGCATGTATAACAATTGCGATTAAAAACAACAAAAGATTTACTCTCCCATTTGTTTATGCACACTTCCGCATCAGACTGCCCGTTCCGTGGCGAAGTCCACCATCTGCTTGATGAGCGGGACGTAATCGTCGTCCCAGGAAGGCGGCCACGTTTTCCGGTGGAGAGCAACACGGCGGTGCGCGTTGACCGCCGCCTGGTCCTTGGTTTGCCACCCCCAATTCGCAGATGACGTTTCCGTGGCGTTTTTGCCATAGAAGTAGGAGGTTGCCATGACGCTCATCATGCGTTGCAACTCAAACTCCGAGCTGTCCGTGGGAACCTCGAAATCCATGCACACCGAGCGAGCGGTGAACAACCAGCCGCTGTCGTAGGAAGCGCGCTGATCGACAAGCTGTTTCAGAACCGGCTTGACTGCGGATGCCCAACCAATCGACACAGTGCCAAACGCGCCGTTGCGCACATGACACGACAGGAACGCCAGGTTCAAAAGAAGCAACGCGCGCCAGTCTTTTTCGGGGACAATCAGAAAGAAGACAGGGTCGTAATCGATGAGGCGAAACAGGCCGTCCTTCATTTCCAGGATGTTTCCTGGTTTGATGTCCACGAAGGCGACGCCGCACCTGGAAGCCTGGTACAGCATTTCCGTCACGTGCTTTGCAATTCGAATGCCTTGTATAGACGAGTTGAGTGACTCGAGCGTCCTGAACATGTCGCACTTTGCCTTCTCGAGCGCATACACCATGCCATACCGCAATGCCCGACCCACTCTGATGCCCTCGAAAGCAGCAATTGCGTACACCTTGACGCCGAAGCCGTTTGCCGACGCGTACATCGCGTTGTGTGCTTCACCTGCCACAGTCATGATGGACTGGTACTTGTGGCCGCCACCCTCCGACTGGTCTGGTCGTGTGATGCGCAACACGCTGTCGATGGGAATCCACCCGGGAAGTTGGCAGCGATCAAGCTCGACGACAAAGTTGAAGGTGCCGGCTCCCAGTCTCTTTGCACCAAGACCGCCGTCTGCGACAATCTTCATCTTGCCCTTCTCTCCCTCCTTGCACTCGATGACAGACGCGACCTGCCTCCAGGGCTTACACTTGTACCACGTGCATTCGTCAAGCCCGTTTGTGCCAAAGACACCGTCATTCCCAACAATGACAAGACCGTCACGAGCCGCATCCACAGCAAGGTCAACCTGCTGGCGCACTGGCTGTTTTTCTCCTTCCTGCAGTGCCATGTCCACGAATGACTGCCTTTCTGGCTCCTCGTTCCACACGAGCCTGCAGCGATCGACATCACGTCGAGGACGCTTGGACGGAGCGTGGTGCGTCGTTGTGGCCGGCGAAACGCTCGCAATGAAGCGCTTGTGAGCTTGGTGCTGCGCGGCCATCTCATCCTGCCTCATTTTCTGTTGCTCTGCCTTCTTGCGCCGTGCATCCTCATCTGCTCTCTGGAGTCTCATTGCAGATTCTCTGGCCCTGTGCGTATTCTCCTCGTGCTGTCGCCTCGCCTCCCGAAGCTGCTCCATGCTCATCGACGAGCTGGAACGAACAGGCCCTGGAAGAGGCCTGCGCACAGGCGACATTGCTTGCCTTCGGCAGCTCTGTCCCAGCTTCTTCAGGCCAAAGGGCAAGTCGTCGGGTCGGCGGCCAGACATGGTGGCGGGAAGCGCAACGAAGCAAACCCACGGCTTGTGTTCCTTACTTTGTACTACTTTCTACGTGTGTACTGTTCACCCTCTATATGGTCAAAGGTCTCGGGCGCCGACTCCCTTGATACCGACCATCGCCACTTGTCGGCGCCCAAGACTTTTGCCCATGAAACCGTAATTCAAGTCGCTACACAATTACAAGAAGAACTTTGTGAAACAGGTATGCGTCATGTAGACCTATTGACATGTAACAGATTTTACTCTTTCCGCCGAACCGCCCCGGGCGCCGACCCCTGGGTACCGACCGCCCGCCGACCGTTGCACAACTGCCAAAACCGAAGCACACAACGTTCCAACACACGTGCGCACACGCAATGCTCCTTGCCCAACTCCCACCGTCTCGCTTTCCGCCACCGCCCCGGGCGCCGACCCCCCTGGGTACCGACCCCTGGGTACCGACCCCTGGGTACCGACCCCTGGGCGCCGACCGCCCGCCGACCGTTGCACAACTGTCAAAACCGAAGCACACAACGTTCCAACACACGTGCGCACACGCAGTGCTCCTTGCCCAACTGCCACCGTCTCGCTTTCCGCCACCGCCCCGGGCGCCGACCCCCTGGGTACCGACCCCTGGGTACCGACTGTGCACAGGTCATGCATCACTCGTACTGTCCCAACATCAACTGCGGCATCATTCTGCATCCCGGAATAACCAAGTGCCCTTCGTGCAACAGCAAGCCGGCTGCGCCTCCAGCGGCCAATCCGGCTGCCAGCATCAATAAGAAACTGGCGGTTGCGGGGATCCGTGTCGGAGGAGGCGAAGCAGAGCTTGAAGTCGAATGCAAGCTGGCCGCTGTGCATGTGATGGTGGCCAACCCAAATGTTATCAACCGCGTGGATCATCACTTGGAAAAGCGCATGACCAACCCGGCTTCCGCGGCGAACGTTGACAAGAATTATCGCCCCATGATGCGCTTCGCCGGATCTTCCAAGATCCTCACTCCCGGCTGCGTGCATAACACCGAACTGGTCGAAAAGCTGAGGGCGAAGTATGGCTTCGGCGATGACTACGACATCTCGAAGATCGGCCACGACTCGGTGCTCATTGTCGAGTACTACTGCTACATGCTCGCAGAGACTGGCCACTCGGTTGGTTACAACGCAAAGAAGAAGAAGCTTACCAACGACGGTCTGTGCTACGTCTACCCGCGCAAGATTGGCATTCTCCTTGAGAGCTGCTTATTCGACGAGCTGGAAGACTTCGACAACACAAAAAGGCCTTCCGCTAAGGCCTGCGCCGATGAATGGGCCACTAAATTTGCAGTCAACAAGAAGTGGAGGGGCAAGGACTACGACACGCTGACGCCCGAGCAGTGCGCGTCCCAGATCAAGAACTACACGGGGCACTTCATGTGCGCGTACGATCTCTTTACCGAGCTCCTCACGACCTACGGCAAGAGGGTCGCGTCGTCGCCGGAGCCGCAGTCGAAGCCGGTGGATGATGCTACGGGGTGCAAGCGCAAGTTTGACACCCTTTCCCGCGGGCACGCCAAGCGTCCCGCAGTCGAGCCGCCGATCCAGCCGCCGATCCAGCCGCCGGAGAAGAACAGTCCCTCTGGCAACACGGAGTGTGTCGAGTACAGAGAGGACGAGGACGACTTCTTCGCTGTTGTCCACAACGTCTTCGACGGCGGTGTGGTCGACAGCAGCTTCAAGTTCGTCGAGTCTAGCAAACTCTACCTCGACTCTAGCAAACTCTACCCGCTGATTGGCAAGGAGCTGAACCTGCGCCTGCTCAAGCACGGAGACGGCGCCGGCCGTGGCTTTCTCCACGACGAGATCATCAGCGCGTGCTGCGCGCAGATCAACTCCCTCCACAAGGACGTGTATGTGGTCCCCCTGGGCGTCACGATGAAGGTGGTCAATCACATCCTGAACAACGGCGAAGACGTCAACAAACCAAAACGGGACGTCGCGGCAAGTAAGCACGTCATCTTCGTCGTCAACGTAGGAGGCGATTGCTCGATCGCCTACAACCAGCGCAAGGGCAACCACTGGGTCACGCTCTGCTGCGACCGCTCCAAGCCCGGCGAGATCCTCGGCTTCAACTCGCTGTTCCAGGAGTCGTACAATCGGGAGATGGAGGAGCTCGCGGGTCTGCTCAAGGACTTTGTGTGGCCCGAGAAGCCGGAGCTCAAGTTCGAGATGCACCCAATCCACTGCGTCTCCGCCGGCTCGTGTTGCGTTCAGCAGCCGCCAATGGGGTTCGACTGCGGCATATTCGCGCTCTTCTTTGCGCACACGGCCGCTTCCGAACGCTGGACCGGCAACACCAACTGGTCGAGCGAGGCCGAGTTCCTCGAGACATGTCTCAACGACCCGCTCGAAGTGCGACGCAAGATCGCGGCGCACTTTCGCGACTGGGCGACGACGGCGTGATTCCCTGGGAGCACACATGCGCACACCATACGCGGCCTCCTGCGCCTTGCACTGGTAGTAGCATTGTAGCACGGAATCGGGACACTTGTCTTTGTATCGCTAGTTGATATGTCGGGGTGCTTAAACTCTTGGCAGATAGAATGTCGTTGATTCTTGTTGCTGTTGTGGGGTCGTGTTAGCCAAAGCACGTTGTCTGAAACCTAGGATATCACGACGCCAGCGCCGCCGCTATTTCTATAATTTACACTGTAAATAATCTACCCACTCACTACCACGTTCGGGCGGCGTGTCGGTATGTCGAGTCTACACACTATTCACGTACATGTCGAAGGTACGTGACCACTCCGGATTGTCGTTGAGAGCGCGGTGGCAGCAGCCCGAACCTCTTGTGCTCCCAATATTGCCAGTGCCAGCGCCCCACATTGACAGGTACCAGCGTTCGTCGCCCTCAACGTGGTCGCGCGGCCACCACTTTTCCGAGCCGCCCATGTTGGCTGTCTGGTGATCCGGCGTGCGCCACGTGACGCCGTCATTCGACCAGTCGTGCTTCCGGAAGCTCGAGAGCATGTCGCACAGCGTGTGGTTCGCCATCGGGCGGAAGTAGTCGACCACCGAGCCCATCGTGAGCTTGATCGCCGGGTTCGTGCTGCCCGAGAGATCCTGCGCCGCAGAGCAGCTCGTCCACCACACGGTGTCGTTCGAGGTCTGGCTGCCGAGCGCCGTGTTGTATGCCGAAGAACCGATGACCTGCATGGTGGTGCCGATGTGAGCGAACTGCGTCCAGTACGCGGACGGCGGCGGCGATGGCGGTGACGGCGGGGAAGTAGGCGAAAGTTTGGGTGAGGACGGCGATGGCGGCGATGGCGGTGACGGCGGGGAAGTAGGCGAAAGTTTGGGTGAGGACGGCGATGGCGGCGATGGCGGTGACGGCGGGGAAG
>Ga0209709_10004603_pt1 | contig 11055 bp, 11 predicted proteins | sample ArcticOcean_MG_C_2_FD_187435 | JGI IMG/M metagenome (GOLD analysis project Ga0209709, IMG submission 187435) | Marine microbial communities from western Arctic Ocean - ArcticOcean_MG_CB4_136 (SPAdes) (version 2) | ecosystem: Environmental > Aquatic > Marine > Oceanic | place: Arctic Ocean...
GTCTTGATGCAATGCTTTTTAAGATTCGTTTAAACAAAATAGATAAGATTATGTGGGATATTGCAGGCATTAGTAAATGCGCAGTAACAAGAGCGATAGAAGTTCAAAAAAAAAAGAAACCTAAACAAGATTACAGGTCAGGCGGTAAAACTCCAAAGGGTATGAAACCTAGACGTAATGCACCAAGTAAAACACAATGGAATAATTGTGTGCAAAATGCAAGAAATTTAAAAAATTATCAGGGCGGTCCAATGACTGCAAATCCTAAAAGGTTTTGTGGAGCTTTGTGGTTTGACTATCAGAAGTTTGGTCACAAGGCTTCAGGTTCAGATAGGGCGCCTAAGCCTCCTAAACGGCATTCTCCGGGACAGGGCGGTAAAGAACCCGGCAATGTAAAAGATAGAAGCGGTTATAGATTTAGAGAAGCAATGTTTGAACGTTCTAATTATAGGCCAAAAACATTAAATCGTAGAAACATTTCAGCTTTATTAAGCGGAAAGAAGTAGTTTCCGGAAACTTTTAGCTACTTATATACCCTTTTACACGTAAACAAGTATGACAGAATGCACATGTGGTGGCAATCACGCTAAATCTGCTGACGAAGAACTCGTTGAAACAGCAGACGTAGAATTAGCTGCCGGACTTGAAGAGCCAGTAACAGTTGGTAAGGAAGAGGCACTAATGAAAGATATGGAAGACACCCTTGCAAAACTTAAAGAAGTTCTATCTTACTTAGAAACAATGGGCGAACAGAAAGCCGAAGAAGAAGAACCTGAAGAAGAAGAAGAAGAAGAAGCCGAAGAAGAGGAAGAGGAAGAAGAAGCAGAAGAGAAATCTACTAAAATAGATGACTTGGAAAAATCTATAGCAACCTTGAAGAAACACGGCATTAACGTTTATACAGGAAAGAAAGCAACGCCTGCTCCAGCCCCAAAGGCAACAGAGCAAACAACTGTTGATTTCATGAATGTATCAAAATCCCTAGAGGAAATAGACATGGACAAAGCAAACAAAAACTTAGTAGGAGGTTTCTAAGATGGCCGGAATGAGTTTTACAGATTACGTTAACGCTTATTACAAAGGCGGATTAGATATTTCTTCACGATATGGCATAAAGAAAGATGACTTGACTGTAGGCGACACTGCATACTTTAACACAATGTATGGAGCATCTGTTTTCAATCAACTAAACACTAAATCTGATGTATTTAAGTTATTCAGAAAAGAAGGATGGACACAATCTGGTTGGAGAGTATTGACTGCAAGAAGTGCAGCAGCCTCTAACATAGGTATTGCAGAAGGAGCAGCACTTGGAACATCTGATGTACCAGACCTTGCTGAAGTAACTGCAACTATCAAAGAGATAGTAAGTCCTTACACAGTAACAACTAGAGCAGCTATCTTAGCAGAAGCAGATGATGGAGTTAAAGGATTATCAGCTTTCCTAAGAGCTCAAGCAGCAGAAGCACACTCTTATTACATTGACGCACATTTATGTGCAGATTACGCAGCCGTTGCAGTAGCAGGTAGTGATGTAAACTTTACACCATTATCAAGAGTTACAAGTAATTATGCTCAAGTAGCAGCACGTTCAGGAACTGTAGCAGCCGAAGTTGATATTTATGACTTAGGTGCAAGAGGAGACGGGGCAACATGGGCAGATGCTTATGTTAGTCAAGCTGGCGGAACAAACCGATTATTAACTTTAGATATTCTTGACGTAACTATTCAAAATGCAATAGAGAATGGCGCATCCTATGATAGTTTAATTTTGTTAATGGGTCACCAACAATTAACTGAATTAAAACAATTAATTATTGGAGGAAGTTCAAATGCTACATGGAGAATGACAATGGATGCTCAGGCACCTAAAGGAACAAACGGAGTCTCTTCAGAACCGGGAATGAATTTAGATGGACGCATGGGATACTATGACAGCATACCAATCTACGCAACGCAACACATGGCAGCCGCATATACTGATTCTGCAGGTGGAGTTGTAATGGGACCAATTATGTTGTTAGATATGGAACACTTGTACATGAAGATTGCAGCACCAACCACTTTCTTGGCTCAAGAAGATTTGGCAAACGTGCAAGCATTAAAGCGTAACTACGCATTCATGACTGCTGGTGAACTAATCTGTACTAAATTTAACTCACAAGGATTAATCTCAGATTTAAAGAGCGCTTAAACGGAGCTATGATTACATGGTTACGATTAAGTACAAAGGGCATAGGTCTTTTTTCGCTCGGACTGACGGTGGGCTTAGCGTGGCGTTTAATCCCAACGAAGTCCACACGTTTGACGAGAATCACAAAAGATACAAAGAATTTTGTAAAAGGTTACTTACCCAGCCCGACCTATTTGAGGTCCAATCTAAAGTTGGCACTCGAAACATCGGCGGTGGGGTTAGAACTCGCAGCAAAAATAGTAGACCCAAGTCCTTGGGTAAAGGCAAACAAGCAGTTACGAAAGAAATAAAATCACCGAAGTCGTTGAAGTCTAAAGTTCAAGCAAAAGTAGACAAAGCACTTAAGAAGCCAAAGGGACTTAGGAAGTCAAAGAGGATGAAACTCTAATGGCAAATATATTAACCACGACAAGAATAAGCAGTTCAGTAAAGACAATGCTTGCCATAAATGATACTTCGGGCAATTTAAGCACAACTTACAAAATTACAATAGACCCTATTGATGTTGAAGCATATGATAGAGCTACCATTCAAATAAGGAACACAAACTCGATTGTATATACGGCTCAAGTGTTTGGAACTTTGTTTGGAGCGCCAACTGCACCTGCAACGGCAGCAGCCGCAGGAAGTCATTGGTGTCAAATAGGTGATGACATATCCATACCCGTTACATCAGGAGTATTGAAATCAATATCAACTACAGGGTTAAGGCAATTAACCGTGAGAATTTTATCCGTATCTGGTACGCCTGCTTTGGGCGATGGTAATTGTTTAGTATTCTTACAGGGGACCATTTAGTGAATGGACTCTCCTATATATTCTGAAATTGTCTTAGTAAGTGAGGTGGCATAATGCCTGATAGATTTTCTAACCCATCGGGTAATGCTGGTAATTGGGACACAACAGCTACATGGGCTACAAGTGACGGAGGTTCAACTGGCGCAAGTATTCCTGTAGATGGTGACAGGGCCATAATAGTAGCTGGTGACACTGTAACAAATAACGGCAACCACCACGTTGGTTCAGTGCAAATCAATTCAACAGGAGTACTTAATGGTGGAGGAGGTTCTATTCTTTATCTTGATGATGACGGTAATGCAACCATTTTTCAAAATGATGGGAGTGTGACAGGTACACCACGCCTTCATTTTACAAACTCGACCAGCCGTAATGCCAAGTTTGGTAGTGGCACATTCGGTAGAATTAGCGTGGAATTTACATCTACGGCTACACTTACAATGACTTCTGCACTAACATCGAGTAGTTCTCTAGGAATAGGTGGCAATAGTACATTAGATACAAGTGGTAGTAATTATGCACTCACAATAGGAGATGCAAGTATAGAAGATGGAGGTACTTTGACTGGTAATGCTTCTGCTATTTCTTTAGGAAGTCTTACAATAGCAGATGGAGGAGAATATATCGCAACAAGCGGAACTACTACTATTACTGGTAAAAACGGAGTTGGATATGCTTTACAAAATAGCGGAACATTTACACATAATAGCGGAACCGTTCAAACAGACCACGCAGACCCATCCGCTTTATTTGGTTCAGGTGGGTGTTATAATTGGATTGTTAATAGTGCTACAACCATTCACGATGGCAATTTAACAGTATATAATAATCTAACAATAAATGCAAGTAAGCTATTGAAACCAGATAATAATTCACGGGTATTTACAGTTCACGGCCTTACAACGATTGCAGGGACATTTGGACTTGCAGCAAATACAGGTACTCATAAATTAAATCACGTAGATGTTACTGGAACTCTACAAATAGGTACTAATCAAACAATGGATTTAACTGGACTACGTAACATATCAGGAACGGTGACATAATGGCTCAACTACTGAACTTTGTAGGCACTGGCGGAATCATAGAAGGAAATCTAAATGATTTGCCCGTTAATGTAAATCTTGACCCTGTTTATGAACTTACAGGTAATGATAGTGAGGCTTATTTTACTTCTTCTTCAAATCAACCTGCAAAATGGGGAACTGGAGATTTTACTATTTCAGCTTGGGTATATGCTGATGATTATACTGGTTCAGGTTCACAAGCAAGTATATTTACACACGGAGGAGGTAGTTCATCCGATGATGGGGCAAGGATAGCAGTTAACACAAGTGGTTATATCTGGTCTACAATAGCAGATGGTTCTGTAAGAGTTGAACAAAGTTGGGATGGTGCAGGTCAAACAGATATAGTAGAATTAAATACTTGGACTCACGTTTGTATAGCCTATGATAGGAGTGGTAGTAAACATCTTTATATCAATGGCAAAGAGCAAGGTTCTGGAGTTGCTATTACTACAGCCGCTTTAGATATAGCAAATAATACAAGAAGTATATTTATTGGTTCGTGGAATGCTACTCGCAATTTTGATGGTAAGGTTGCAGATGTTAGAGTTTATAATTCTTTATTAGGTCAAGACGAAGTAGATGTTTTAGCTTCTAAGATATTTGTAGATAATAGTGTTGTTCAAGCAACCGATACAAGACAAGCTCATTGGAAATTAAACGGTGTGGTAACTGACAGTAAAGGTTCCTGCACACTTACGGCAGCAGGAAGTCCAGTGCCAACAATAGTTTACGATGCCTTTAGTGTAAATGTTCAGGATGGTCTCGCATCAGCAGGAGGGACAACGACAGATGGAACTGTTACAGTAACACAAGGAAAGTTAGAGGGTAAGGCTTTGTCATATCTTCATCTTGATGAAACCGCAGATGCAGGCGTTACAGCAAATGCTGCTGGTGCTATTGATGATTTAACAGCTTTAACAAAAGGAACTATATCACTTTGGACACGGGCAGATAATTTGACTGGAGGGGGTGGAAGCCCTGATGACCATTGGGTATATTCATTAAGTGATGAATCTGGAAGCAGTTTCTTTGGTCTACAGACTTCAGGTTGGGTTTCACCTGTTGGGCGAGTAAGATGCGCTCTTTACAGTTCAGGGTCTTACGAATGGGATTTGTCTACTGATGCTGCCGTTACGTCTTTAGATAAATGGCATCATATTGTAGTAACACAAGATGGTTCAGGCCCAGTTATTTATGTAGACGGAGTAAAACCACCACAGGCATTTCAGAATAGTACATCGGTAGCAGGTTGGTGGGATGATGTCGATAATGCTGATTATCAACTACTTGGTGGTGGATTAAAATATGGAGGTTCTGCCCAAGCGTATGAGCCTGATGGTGATTTCAGGGATTATAGATTTTATGATTATGCTTTGAGTGCAGACCAAGTGGCTTCTCTTTATTCAGGAAGTTACAATGTAACACCAAATCATCACATTAAGTTCGATGATGTAAGTGTAGGTGCTTCAGGTTCAACAGGAAATATTGCCGATTCAGGAACCGATACAGCTTGGGTAATGACATATACCAGTAGTGATACTACTAATGATAAAATTGTAAACGGCACTCTTGACCTTGACAGTTCACTTACGATAGATGCTACTGGAACTTTGTCAGCACCAAGAGGTAATTTAGATTTAGCGGCTGCGTTTGATAATAGTTCAACTATTGATACAGGTTCAGGTAAATATGGTTTTAAACATAATAATGGTCGTTTTGTTTTGTCTGGGGGTAGTAAAGCTATCAATAATAATGGCGGTAGTGCCAATACTGCTTTTTACGAATTATATTGTTCTTCTAATTCAGGTAGCAGAACTGAATTATTTGATTCAATGGCTGTAGAAAAAGAATTTAGAATAACAGGTGGTTTATTTACAACAAGAGATGATACCGCAGCTCCTACTATTACAATGGGAACTTCAAGTGTTGCAGGTAAAATCAATACGACAGTAACAACAGATGCCAATAATGGATTTAATGTAAGAGACAAAGCATTTATTTATGCAGCAGACCAATTAAAACCCTACACGGTAGAAGGTAATGAATGGGCATTGGATGAACAAACCTGTGCAGTTAGTGGAGGACTTCATTTAAAGTGGGCAGATTTCCAATATGCTTTAGTTACAGACAGTGGTCAGGGTACAAACCATCCTACAATAACATTAGATGGAGATTGTGAGTTTGATGCCGTAACAGTAAGTAGTGGAGATACTTTAGATTTGAATGGACAGAGGGCTGAGTTTAGTGACAACTTTTTATTATATGGAGATTTGGACTTTGGAAGTGGTGGTATTATAATTGCTACGTCTGACTTTAAGACTTATGGAAATATCGATATTGACTTTGGAAGCGGCAGCACTCTATGGATGAACGGCACTAATGGAAAGGACTTCTTATTAGATGTGAATACAGGTTCTTTTAGCGGAGACCTTGAAACATTGATGTTTGACTGTAACGATGCCACTCCAAGTGCAGGTGAAGGTGTAAAAATTTTATCGAATATAGTGGGTTCTACAGACAGCAATGGAGTCAAAAATGTAATTTGGGCAGGTGGAACGCACAGCAGCAGCACTTCAGGCAATATTGGATATGATGATGGTGGCGATGAGAATGTGGTACGGCCAATTGAGAATCTCACGATTCCAACTGGCGGAGTATTTGCGCCTGATGATGGTACGATTAATGTAGCAGGAGATTTTACTACCAGTGGTGGTCTTATTGGTAAGAGTGCTATGCTTTTCGATGGTACTTCAGATTATATTACTAAAGCAAATAGCGATTCTACTTTTGATTTTACTACGGCTATGACGCTTGAAGGATGGGTCAAATTAGACACAGGAGATGGCAGGACTTACCAACATATTATTTGTAAGACAGGAGGGTATTATTACCTATCTGTCTTTAAGGTTGGTAGCGAGTATTTAGCTAAGGGATTAGTATATGAAGGTGCTAATATTGATGTAACAGGAACAACCGATTTAAATGATGGTAAATGGCATCACTTAGCAGTAACATACAGTACATCCGCAGGTAAATTATTATTATATGTAGATGGCAAATTAGAGGCTTCAACAGACAATAGTGATGCTATCGCGGAAGGTACAAGTGCTGCACTTTTTATTGGTGCTAACGATGCAGAGAATAGTAATTCATTAGACGGTACATTAGGAAGAGTATCAATATGGAGTTACGCACTTACTGAAGCAGAAATAAGAACAATGATGTTTTATGATTTTGCTGCTATGGCTGCTGACAATACTGTTTTTCCTGATTCATCAAGAGCAGGTGGCACAGGCGTACTTTCAACAGATTGTAAAGGATGGTGGCAGTTTGATACAGGAACTGGCTCTACAGCATTTGATTCTACTACCAGTGACAATGACGGAACAATATCAGGAGCAGCTTGGGCAGGAGCAGGAGCATTCACCTATGGCACTTCTACGCTTGTCATGGCTAAATCTGGAACTCAATATATTTATGGCCAATCAGGTCTTTGGCTTAATAATCTTACAGTAAATAATGGTTCGACTACCAAACTTTCTTTCACTAATGACACTGGTGGAAATGCAAATCACGCTGGAAATTTGATAACTGTCGGTACTGGAGTTTTTGAAAGTGATAATAATGAAACTGTTTATTTAAGAAATGCAGGAGATACAATCACGGTTGGTACAGCAGCTACAGGTATTGTAGGAATAAGGGAATTTATAACTGCTCTTAGTGGAACTTTAACTTTCCCAACTTGTTCAATTAGAAAGTTAGATGTAAACAGTGGAGATACTGTTCAAGCAAACGGTGATATGACTTTTACGACCGAATTACAAATAGACAGTGGAACCTTCAATGCTAATGGTAATACAATAAACACGGCAGAAGTTGATGTAAATGACGGAACATTAAATCTTACAAACTCTACTTTGAACTTTGCTACAGCAAGTCAGGAATGGAATATGTTAGCAGGGTCTACACTTACAACAGGCAACACTACTGTAACAGGATATTCATCAGGTAATCCTACTCAAACTGTGTTACCATATACAAGTGCTTCTTCAAGTAACTTTGAGATTGTAGGAGATGTAAGTAATCTTAAGGCGACTCTCGCAACCGATTTAACAGTTATTGGTTCAGTTACAAATTGTATAACAGTAGGCACAGACGCTATTATCAGACAATGGCATCACACCTTAGACACTCAGCAGCTATTGGATGCTGACTCAGGCGGAGATGATGACTTGAGACTTACTAAACCAGCACTGGACAACTCTCATGAGTTGCAGACAGGATGAAAGGACTGAAAGGTCCACAGAGAGCCTACAATGGCGACTTATGGTATGGGGTGGGTTCTTCATCCGATAGTAACTTTAGCGCCGTTAAAACCGCTAGGAAACGCCCGTATCGGACTATTAGGTTCGGAGCGGGAGTCAAAGAATGGAATGTATGTCTTAAAATGGTTAATTTAAGAGAAAACGGTTACACTTACGGAATGATAGCAAAGTATTTAAACAATGCAAATATCAGGACTAAAGCAAACAGGTCGTGGAATTACAACACTGCGCGATTTGTGACGCTAAGAGCAAAAGAGGAAATCGACAATGGACGAAACGATTAAGCACAGAATAAAACAACAATACAATCGGTTAAGCGCAATACTAGTTTTCATAGCTAATGCCTTCACATTGATGTACGTTGGGGGTATGGTCTATAATGACGCCCTTTGGTTTGGTTCGGTAAGTGGTGCTTTCACATACACAATCTTGTCTACGATAGCGGATTCCCAAGACTTAGAGGATATGATACCCCGACGTCAAAAGAAATCAGCTACTTATCAAGTACCCAATCAGCCAGTGCCGCAAAACATGGTACCGTTCCAACAGTACCAGCAAATGCAGCAGCAACCACAACAACCTATGGCACCAATGCCAGCAGGTGGATACATTAATCCACAATCAGGTGAAATATTAGATGGAGAGCAAGGCAGACATATTGATAAGATAGCAGGTAATCAAATTGGATGAAGGGCTAATTTTCGGATGGTTTATTGTTGTAGCATTATCAGTATCGGCAGCAGTAAAGCACGCGAAAAGGTCAGCGTTTGCAGATTATAAAATAAGAAGTTTACAAGGAAAGGCAGCAGCTCAAGTGTTTGGAGTATTAGGAGCTATAATATTTGGTGTAGGTCTATTGATGTACAGTGGATTACTTGCTAGAACAGAATACATAGTAGGGATATCGGCATTAACATATGCAGCTTTCTCTCAATACAGCCCAGTAAATGGAGCATTATCTTTCTTGACAGTTGCTTACAGAACTGAATTTGCTATAGATGATTGGGTAAATGTATCCAACAAAGCAGGTTCAATCAAAGGCAAGGTCAAGGATTTTAGCATGAAAGGGGTTAGGCTCAAGACGTTCGACATGTCCGAAGCGATAATATCGTGTGATGAACTTCTACATTCAGTGGTTGAAAATCTAACTCCGAATGACTTGTTTAGATGGGAGACTCCAGTATCAGTATCCAAGATGGTACCAGTGAAAAACATAGAGAACACAGTAAATAGTATATTATCAAAGCATAATTTAGAGTCATTAGTAGATGATGATGGCTTTGTTCAGGCAGCTTACATTGAGTTCCATGATGACAAATTAGATTTTAAACCAAACTTTAGACGGATTAGTATATATACTTACCATCCTAAGTGGATTCCAATGCCTGAAGGTTCAGAACCCATTGGATACGAGGTCGCCTATCAACTCTCAAGGGAGTTTAAGCGAGACATTTATGAGAAGATGGATTCACAAAAGAACGCATATGTAGATGTGGTGCGCCCATGAAATTCATAAGGAACATGTTGTTTAGCACTGGAAGATATCCAAGTACAATGGGAGCAGGGGGGCAACAAGATGTTGATTTCTGTAGATACATTGAATGGATGTGGTTCAAGAGATGCGTATGGTTATTGGGTATGGGTCTTGGGTTTGCTGGAGTTGGACTTTACATTGGTTATTATTATGATTCAGTAGTTTTAGAATATGGTATGGCAGTCTGGGGAGTAGCTTGGTTATACAATGGATTCCTTATGTTTGTACTTGCGATAAGCATTATTATATCAGCATTGAAAGCATTGGTTGTAAAGGCGTTTATTAGCCCAGAAGTCCAAGTAGGACAGGCAGCAACCAGAACAGCTCAGATGATGAGGAAGGGTGGAATATGACCGAGAGTAAGTTTGATATGATGTTAGAGACTTTACTAGAGATTAAAGATTTATTAAAGGAGAAGCTATGAAAGTAAGATGGATTAAAGAGATGATTGAAATGGTTAAAGATTATAAAGAACACAGAGGAGAGTTGAAATAATGGCAGGTCCACCACAGATGACAACATTTGCAAGGAAACCTCAGCAACAACAGGCAGTTGAACCGACAAGAGAAGTAGCACCAGCTCCCAATGTACTTACAAGAGCACCAGTATCTCAAGCAATGATGCCTAGTGCAGACCAGATGTCGGATGAAGAATTAGATTTATATGTGCAACGTCTCACAATGAGACATAAGCGACTATCGCGAAAGTGGTGGGGATTAAGGCGTAAACATGGCAAAGATGAGTGTCCTTATTGTGGCATGACTACAGGAGCTGGATTTTGTAAAATCCATCAGCGTGATTATGATGAGTACCTCGGAGCCTTGTCTACAAGACAGAACAGGAGTTTTGGATTATGAGAATAAGAAACTGGTGTGGAACCAATATGCAACTTAACAAGTATAGATATACTTTAACAACAGATGGTAATAAACAAATCATCAGGTGGAAACAACAATGACGGGATACGCAAACAGCCCAGCAGGATACATGAATCCTGTAGCGGTAGATAAGATACAGCATCCAGATTACGATGCGAAGGCAGCAGAGAATACAACTATGAGATTAGTTCAATATTTGTATCCTGTAGTAAAGAACTGTACGGAGATGTTAGAAGCACTATGTGCTGAGACTGAA
>Ga0209709_10004604_pt1 | contig 11052 bp, 12 predicted proteins | sample ArcticOcean_MG_C_2_FD_187435 | JGI IMG/M metagenome (GOLD analysis project Ga0209709, IMG submission 187435) | Marine microbial communities from western Arctic Ocean - ArcticOcean_MG_CB4_136 (SPAdes) (version 2) | ecosystem: Environmental > Aquatic > Marine > Oceanic | place: Arctic Ocean...
AAAAATTAATTATTGGTTCTTTTCCACCAAATAAAATGGTTCTCCCGGTGGGATGTAAAATGAAGTATCTTGATGAAATTGTAAAAGTAAATAAAAGAGAAACAAAGAGATTTGACTTTTTTTATGGAAGTCAACAAAATGAATTTTGGGTATTATTTTTTAAAACACAAAATATCAATTTAGAACCAAGTAATTTAGATGGATTAAAACAATGGTTAAAAATAAATGAATGGGGTGTTACAGATATTGTATTTAAAACAACTAGAAAAAAAGACTCCCCATCTGATAATGATTTAATACCCAAAGAATGGAATATTGATGTAATTGAAAAAGTGTTGAAGATGAATACCGTTAAAAACATATACTTTACTAGTAAATGGGTCCAAAAAAACTTTATTAAAAGAATTAAACCATCATTACATCAAAATATTTTAAAACATTTATTGATTTCTCCTTCTCCATCAGGACTTCGAGTAATTCCTAAGGATATTTTACATAATTTCCCTAAGAACAAGAATGAATCAAATAAAGATTTTAGATTTAGATATTTTGAACATGTTTTATTAAATCGTTAATTTCATAAAATAAATTCATAAGAAAAATCAATGAAGTATTCAGAAGAATTAAAAAATAAAGGATTCGAAATTAAGTTTAGAAAAGAATGTGAAGATGGTGAAGGGTATGATTTATATTTAACAGTAAGTAAAGGAGATTCATTTCTTGAGGTTTTTTACTCAATGAGTAATTCAAAAGGGTACTATTTTACATCAGATAGTACTGATTGTGGTGGAGAAGGTTGTGAATGGGATATTGATCATGAACAAATTTTATGTGACTATTTTGGAATTGAGGAATTAAAAGAAATGAATTAAAATCAGAAATTAAAAATAAATTTTATGAAGGTATTTGGTAAAAGAACCCTAACCATTGACTGTTCTTGGGAATTAGTAGATGATTCTAAACTAAGGTCCAAGTTAAAATCTTTCACAGACGAACAATTAGTCGATTACTGTTTTGAAAATGGAAAATTTGAAGAAGGACATAATCACGATCCAAAATTTCAAATTGATTATATAGGTGAAATCGGTGAGGATTTTTAAAACCCTCCATTTTATCAATAAAATAGACTATTTATAACACGTTTTATAACACATCTATAAATTATGTCATCTAAAAAATATAACCCTCTCATTTTGAGAAGGTTATATCTTGTTTAATGCGGTCTGGACGGGATTCGAACCCTTTTACTCATTAATTGTTACTCTGGGATAAGACAGACTGAGCGACAAGTTCCAGATCCACAATTAGTATTAAATACAAAGCTAAGTGATGTTGAGCCTTCGCCCCAGTAAACGGAATGGGATTTATTCCAACCTTGAGAGCCACAGATATGGGTGGTGTTAACATTTATTAAGCTGTTTCCATCTATATTAATCAAGCCATTAACAAGTCTAAATGTCTGTGATTGCCCATTTTGAATATTTAGATCAGAAAACTCATAACCTACAAAGCCTACTCGAGTGATTCTAAAATTTTCACCAGCATCATTGGTTATGGTTAATCTTGAGTCGTTATCATCATCACCACAAGCAAATGTTAAAGGAATAAATAATAAAAGCAGTAATAATTTTTTCATAACCTAAATATAAGAAAATGAAATTTACAAAAGGAAATAACCTGTCTACAGGCAGACCAAAAGGTTCTAAGAATACTAGAACAACAGAGTTAAAGAATCTTTTAAGAGACTTGCTCTTTGATAAGGATCAAATGATTCAAGACTGGAACGATATGGATCTTATGCAACGTAGCGAGTTCAGGATTAGAATGGCTAAGTATGTAACTCCAGAAGTAAAAGACTCAGAAATGACAACAGGATTTAATAAAGAGAACATATTATTTGATGTAAGTGATATGGAAACAGCAATACTAAAAGACCAAGAGAATGTTAGAAAACTACAATAATTTACAGGAGTACTTAGACTTTGAATTTACAGGAGTAAAGTCTTTCTTCGGATATGAATTTAGAAGCCACAAAGCGTGTCTATTAGCCTCAGGGAGTGGATATATGCCAAGCAAAGAATTATTAGATAAATACAAGATTAAAAACCCTAATGGATTGTGGGGTGCGGTACACAAAGAATCTAGGCAACATTACATACAAGGAAAGCTAAATCCAATGATTACAGTACCAAACACAAGTTTAAGAGAATTTAGCAAAATGATGCATGATGAAGAGAAAGCTAAAGACAATGATATAGATCTATAGCTATCTTCTTCAGATAGTTTAAGCAAAAACTAAATGTTGTAAATTGGGGGTATGAAAAATATACTATACACATTTCTGGTCTTTGGATTGTTCTTTAGCTGTAACGACAAAAAAAATGATTTAACAGAAGCAAATTTAAATGGAAAGGTTAAATCTATTTATACTACTTCTTTTGAAGCAATTGAAAAATTTGGAGAAATAGAAAAGGGAGATAAAAGGTGGCAGGATAGCTATGAATCTGATAATGAGTCAATCTACAATGACAATGGATATCGAATTGAACAGAAATATTATGATGAAGACGGAGAATTAACCAATAAGTGGAAAGGTAAATACGATGACAATGAAAATCTAATTGAATCAAATGGATATGATAAATACGGAGAATTAAGCTATAAGTGGAAATCTAAATACGATGATAATGGAAATCAAATTGAATGGAATAGATATGATAAAGACGGAGAATTAAGCTTTAAGTGGAAATATGAATACGATGACAATGGAAATCTAATTGAATCAAATGGATATGATAAAGACGGAGAATTAAGCTATAAGTGGAAATATGAATACGATGATAAAGGAAATCGAATTGAATCAAATAGATATGATAAAGACGGAGAATTAACCAATAAGTGGAAAGGTAAATACGATGACAATGGAAATCTAATTGAAGAGAAAAATTATGATGAAGATGGAGAGTTAACCAATAAGTGGAAAGGTAAATACGATGATAAAGGAAATCAAATTGAAGAGAAAAATTATGATGAAGACGGAGAGTTAACCAATAAGTGGAAAGGTAAATACGATGATAAAGGAAATCAAATTGAATCAAATGAATATGATGAAGACGGAGAGTTAGAAAATAAATACATCTATGAATATAAGTTTGATGATAAAGAAAACTGGATTCAGAAAATTATATTCATAGACAACAAACCTACCTTTATTGTAGAAAGAGAGATTAAATACTACGACTAAAACCATAACTATTCAGACAGTTTAAGTAAAAACTAAATGTTGTAAATTGGGGTTATGAAAAACTTAATACTCACACTTACTTTATTAGTTTCTTTTGTTTCTTTTGGACAGACATCTACAGAATACTTTAATAGAGGCTATGATAAAGCTGAAGCAAAAGACTACAACGGAGCTATTAGAGATTTTACTAAAGCAATAGAGATTGACCCTAATGATGCTTCTGCTTATTACAACAGAGGTAATTCAAAAGATGATTTAAAAGACTTCTATGGAGCTATTTCAGACTACAATAAAGCAATAGAGATTAACCCTAATTATGCTAAAGCTTATAATAACAGAGGTGTTTCAAAAGATGGTTTAAAAGATTACTACGGAGCTATAGCGGACTACACTAAAGCAATAGAGCTTAACCCTAATGATGCTGATGCTTATTACAACAGAGGTTATTCAAAAGATGATTTAAAAGACTACAACGGAGCTATTAGCGACTTTACTAAAGCAATAGAGATTGACCCTAATTATACGGATGCTTATAACAACAGAGGTTATTCAAAATACAATTTAAAAGACTACTCTGGAGCTATTAGCGACTACAGTAAAGCAATAGAGCTTGACCCTAATTACTCTGCTGCTTATGTTAACAGAGGTGCTTCAAAATATTATTTAGGAGATTTAAAGGGTTCTTGTGCTGATTATAAAAATGCTGCCAACTTAGGTGATACTGCATCAGCAAAATGGGTTGCAAGTCAATGTAACTAAACCAGTCAGGTTTTTTTATTTAAAATTCTAAACCATAACTATTCAGATAGATAGTAAAAACTAAATGTTGTAAATTGTGGGTATGAGAAATATACTATACACATTTCTGGTCTTTGGATTGTTCTTTAGCTGTAACGACAAGGAGAATGATTTAACAGAAGCAAATTTAAATGGAAAGGTTAAATCTGTTAAAAAAAGAGTATATGACGCAACAGAAAAATTTGGAGGCACTGTTAAAGTTAATTTTTTATATGAAAAAATATTTGTTTTTAACAAAAGTGGAAATAAAATTGAAGAGAAAAATTATGACAAAGACGGAGAATTAAGCTATAAATGGAAATTCAAATATGATGAAGATGAAAATGTGATTGAACAGAATCAATACAATAAAGACGGAAAATTAATACTTAAGGGAAAATATAAAAATGATGAGAATGGAAAAATTATTGAGGTAAATTTTTATAACCCAAAGAGTGAACTTGAATCTACTTGGAAATATGAATATGACAAGGATGAAAATTTGATAAAAGTAAATTTTGATCAAGATGGTTCTAATCAATATGTATATGTTTATGATGAAAATGAAAATTTAATTGAAATAAAAGATTCAGAAGATTGGTTTAGGTGGAAATTTAAGTATGATAAAAATGGCAATAAAACTGTAGAGAATGCTTATTATGATAATTTCAATGGTGAAATAAAGTTTCCAATACTAGATTATAAAAAGGAATACAAATACGAGAAATTAGATGATGAAAATAATTGGTTAAAACTAATAACTTATAAAAATGGAAAAATTATATATATAACCGAAAATGAGATTGAATACTTCAGCAATAGATTAATGGTAAAATCAAAAGAGCAAAGTAGTGAGTTATTAAAAGTTAAGGAAATAGTTAATGAAAAAAATAATACTAAAATTGATTGGTCTCCACTCGCTTTAGATGAAGAGTTAATAGAAGATTTTAAGATACCGCCACCGCCACCGCCAACACCAACTCAATTTCTTCCACAGCCTCCAGGTTATGAAGAATATGATTTCATTCAGGAGGAATACTTTGAAGTGGTGGAGATGGAGGAAGGTATTGAAGTTCCATTTGCTGTTATTGAAAATGTTCCAATTTTCCCAGGTTGTGATAAAGGAAACAACGACGCTAAGAAAAAATGTATGTCTCAGGAAATAACAAAATTTGTTCAAAGAAAATTTAATACAGGCTTTGCTGGAGACTTAGGCCTTTCCGGTAGGCAAAGAATCAGTGTTATTTTTAAAATTGATAAATCTGGATCTGTATTTGGTGTTAGAGCTAGGGCTCCACATCCAAGATTAGAAAAAGAAGCAACAAGGGTAATTAATTTACTGCCTGACATGAAGCCTGGTAAACAAAGAGGAGAAGCTGTGATAGTTTCATATTCTTTGCCTATAATTTTTCAAGTCCAAGAAGCTGAGCCTGAATCAAGAGAAAAAGATATACCTATGATTTATGATTGTAATAAATTTAAAACAGGTTCATTTAAAAGTGTAATTAATATTGGTGGTGTAGAATATACATCTGTTTTTAAAAGAAACGATAGTATTCAGGTAGAAACTTTCAATAATGAAATTGATTCAAGTTATGTCAGATGGATTAATGATTGTGAAGTAGTATTTACTACCATTAATCCCAAAAATTTAGTTCAGAAAAAACCAGTGCTAGTAAAGATATTAAGAACGTTTAAAAATTCTTATGATTTTGAATACTCTTATTTAGGGGAAACAACAAAACGAAAAGGAAAGGCTACTATGGAGCTGTAGAAGTTCGTTATATGCTTCCATTAAAGTTGAACATAAAAGGTGCTGATAACCCACCTCCAGCAAAACTAACAATACAAGCTCTAATCGATAATTCTACTAAACCATAGCTTCTTCAGATAGTTTAAGTAAAAACTAAATGTTGTAAATTGGGGTTATGAAAAACTTAATACTCACACTTACTTTATTAGTTTCTTTTGTTTCTTTTGGACAGACATCTACAGAATACTATGATAGTGGCTATGATAAAGCTGAAGCAAAAGATTACTACGGAGCTATTAGTGACTATACTAAAGCAATAGAGATTAACCCTAATTATGCTGAAGCTTATAATAACAGAGGTGTTTCAAAAAGAAGTTTAAAAGACTACAACGGAGCTATTAGCGACTACAATAAAGCAATAGAGATTAACCCTAATTATGCTAATGCTTATAATAACAGAGGTGTTTCAAAAGGTGAGTTAAAAGACTTCAACGGAGCTATAGCGGACTACAATAAAGCAATAGAGCTTGACCCTAATAATGCTTTAGCTTATCTAAACAAAGGTGTTTCAAAAGGTGAGTTAAAAGACTTCAACGGAGCTATTAGCGACTTTACTAAAGCAATAGAGCTTAACCCTAATTATGCTAATGCTTATTATAACAGAGGTATTTCAAAAGTTGATTTAAAAGACTACTACGGAGCTATTAGCGACTACAATAAAGCAATAGAGATTAACCCTAATAATGCTAGAGCTTATAATAATAGAAGTGTTTCAAAAGAATTACTAGGAGATTTAACTGGCGCTTGTGCTGATGCAAAAAAAGCTATTAACTTAGGAAGTAACAGTTCAGTAAAATGGATGGCAAGTAATTGCAACTAAACCATAGCTATCTTCTTCAGATAGTTTAAGTAAAAACTAAATGTTGTAAATTGGGGGTATGAAAAAGTTAGTATTCTTCTTTTTGTTTTTTCCTTTAATAACGCTTGGTCAAGACGAGAAAGCTGAAACTAAAATGCTTATTGACAGTTTTATTGAAGCCTATAATTCTGAGAACTATGAGTCAGTTTTTTCATTGTTTTCAGATGAAATGAAAAAAGAATTACCACTCGAAGAACTAAATGATTTTCTTGAAAATTTAAATTCGGGAGCAGGTAAAATTAATCAAAACGAATTTATTAGATATGATGAAAAAGTAGCAATTTACAAGTTAACTTTTGATCAATGGGTTTCACAATACAGCTTCTCAATTAACGATAACAAGGAAATAAATAATGTTTTTTATTTTGTACCTTATCAAGAAGACATTCTATCAGGCTTAGCAGTTAATAGTTTATTAAAAATTGACAAATTAATATCTGAAGATCAAGCTAAATTAATTTTTGAAAAATCAAAATACTTTCCAAATAACACTCAACTTTCATTAGCATTCATCAATGGTGACAAAGTAAATTTTTATGGTATAATACGTAAAAATGATTCAATCATTTATTTAAATAATAGTCAGCATATTTTTGAAATTGGTTCAATTACAAAAGTTTTTACAGCAAATTTACTTGCAAAAGCGGTAATTGATAATAAGGTAAAACTAAATGAAAAGATTAACGACTATTTAAATATAAAATTTAAGAACGATATTTCAATTTCGTTCAAGAGTTTAGCTAACCACACCTCAGGACTCCCTAGAATGCCAACTAACTTTGAGGTTGAGAAGCTGGACTCCGCTAATGTTGTCAAGGTTAGACACATTTTAATCCCTTATAAAGGGGCAATATCAAGTGCTGAAGATATTGTAAATACAAGACCTACTGCAAAAAAAATAGCTGACAGTATATTTGATGAGATAAAATCAAATAATGTAAAATTTGAATCACAGTTAAACTTTTCTTCCGATACAGAATTTAGCAATGAATTTGGAGAAATTGAATTCACATTTTTTGACGGATATGCTCCCGAGTTTAGAGATTTCTCTTTTGACAATGAGGTTGGATCTATTGATGTTATTGAAACGATTTTTGGTTATCATATAATTGAAATATTAGCAAAAGCCGAAAAGAAAAAGCTTGTTAATTTGAGGAATTTACCAGACAACCCTTACAAATATTATGATAATTACGATTTAGAAGATTACCTTAAAAACTTTTTAGAAATTGATGAAAAAACCGTTGGAAATTCTTCATATTCAAATTTAGGATTTGGTTTGTTGGGTTACACAATAGGCAGAATATATGCAAAGAGTTATGAGGACTTGCTTGAGCAAGTTATTTTTTCGAAACACGGAATGAACAACTCTTTTCTTAACGCAGACTTAACTGATAAAAGACTCGTCAATGGACTTGATGAAAAAGGAAGGGTTACAGCTAATTGGGATTTGTCTGCAATGGAAAGTGCCGGGGGAATTTTATCTAATGCTGAAGACTTAGCGAAATATGGAATTGCACATTTTGATGAATCAAACATTGAATTAAAACTATTGACAAAAAAGACCGTAAAAGTAGACAAACAAATTGATACAGGTATCGGTTGGCACATTATAAACTCCACTAAATCAAATAATAAATGGCATTGGCATAATGGAGGAACAGGTGGATACACCTCTTCAATGGCAATAGATATTAAAAACCAAACAGGCATTGTAATTTTATCAAACGTTTCAGCTTTTAATTCCTTTCAAAACAATATAGATCAACTTTGCTTTGACCTTATGATGACTTTACAAGATGAAAATGATAAACCTAAACCATAGGTATATCTTTTTCAGATAGTTTAAGTAAAAACTAAATGTTGTAAATTGTCATATGAAAAACTTAATACTTACACTCGCATTACTAATATCTGCAGTTTCTTTTGGACAGACATCTACAGAATACTTTAATAGTGGCAATGATAAAGCCGAAGCCAATGACCACTACGGAGCTATTAGTGACTTTACTAAAGCAATAGAGCTTAACCCTAATTATACTAAAGCTTATTATAACAGAGGTAATTCAAAAGAAATAATAGGAGATTTAACTGGTGCTTGTGAAGATTGGAAAAAAGCAGCTGCATTAGGGCATATATATAATATGAAATGGGTAAGTGAAAAAGAAAGAGTGATGCGACAAGGTAAGGTAAGATGCTAGGATAGCTATGAATCTGATAATAAGTCAATCTACAATGACAATGGAAATCGAATTGAATCGAAATATTATGATGAAGACGGAGAATTAACCGGTAAGTGGAAAGGTAAATACGATGTCAATGAAAATCTAATTGAATCAAATGGATATGATGAAGATGGAGAGTTATTCGGTAAGAACAAATATAAATACGATGATAATGGAAATCGAATTGAACAGAATCAATATGATGAAGAAGGAGAATTAACCAATAAGTGGAAACTTAAATACGATGATAAAGGAAATGAAATTGAATTAAATGGATATGATAAAGACGGAGAATTATGGTATAAAGAAAAATTTAAATACGATGACAATGGAAATCGAATTGAAGAGAAAAATTATGATGAAGATGGAGAGTTAGTAAATGAATACAGCTATGAATATAAGTTTGATGATGAAGAAAACTGGATTCAGAAAACTATATTTAAAGAATTTCTGCCACAACAAAAGTACTTCCACCTACATATACAACATCCTTTTTTTTTGCTAACGAAAGAGACATCTTATAAGCTTCATCTACAGATGAATATACACTACCCATCCTGTTTTTACTACAAAATTTATCTTTAAGTATTTTAGCATCCAGCCCTCTAGGAATTGAAGGCTTACAGAAATAATAATTAGCTTCTATAGGAAATAAATCTATTATAGAGCTCAGATCTTTATCTTCAACAACACCAATCACAAAATGCAGTTTAGAATAGTCTAATAATAAAAGATCTTTTAATACAATTGATAATCCTTCAACATTATGAGCAGTATCACAGATTGTTAAGGGGTTTTGATTAAGAATTGTCCACCTTCCAGCTAATCCAGTATTTAATTGAACATTTAACAATCCTGATTTAATAGAGTCGTCATTTATATTCCATTCAGACTTTTGAAGTTCATAAATTACAGACATTGCTGTTTGAATATTTTTTCTTTGATAGGAACCTTTTAAATCTGTTGAAAATTCAATCTTCTTTTGTTGATCTGCAAAAATGATATTAGACTTTAAGCCCTTTGCTTTTTCTATAAATATATCTGCTATTTCTGATTGACTCTCTCCAATTACTATTGTTTTTCCTTGCTTAATTACACCAGCCTTTTCTAGTGCTATTTCTCTTAAACTATTGCCGAGAAATTTAGTATGATCTAAGCCTATATTTGTGATAACAGAAATCTCTGGATCAATAATATTAGTGGAATCTAGCCTACCCCCCATTCCAACTTCTATAACAGCTATATCAATATCTTGATTGTTAAAATAATAAAAAGCCAATCCTACAGTCATTTCAAAGAAAGAGAGTTTATTTTGTTCCAGATACTGCTTATGTTTAGAAATAAAATTTACTACATCATCTTCCGAAATATTTACCCCATTAATTTTAACTCTTTCTCTAAAATCTTTTATATGAGGGGAAGTATACAGACCTACCTTATAGCCAGACGCTTGTAAAATTGAAGAAATTATATGGGAAGTTGATCCTTTACCGTTAGTACCAGCAATATGTATTGTTTTAAAATGATGATGAGGATTACCTAGATGATTTGAAAGACTTTTAATATTATCTAAATCAACTTTATACTTGAAATCGCCTAAATTTTGATACATAGGTAATTTCCCAAACATCCATTCTATAATTGAATTGTATTTCAATTTAATATTATATAAAATCTCTTATGACTACAAAAACTGCAGCTCCTGAAACAAAACCTATTAAAGCCAACCAGGATATGTTTTTAAAGTACCAGAAAAAATTAATTTTTTCCATTCCCATTGCCACAACACCTGCAGCAGACCCTATTATTAACATACTACCGCCAGTACCAGCAGAATATGCAATAAAGTGCCATAAAGGATCGTCCATAGGGTACTCTGTGAACATACCTAAACTAGCGGCTACTAATGGAACGTTATCAATGATAGCAGAACCAAAACCCATAAAGACAACTAAAACATCCAGATGAATTGCTTCTTTTAAATCCGTAGCAAACTCAAAGAGTATTCCCAAAGATTCCAATGCACCTACTGCCATTAATATACCTAAGAAAAATAAGATACTAGGAAGCTCAATTTTAGTTAATGCTTTATGCACTGGACTAACATGACCACCAGATTCAGTAGAACCAACAG
>Ga0209709_10004606_pt1 | contig 11050 bp, 10 predicted proteins | sample ArcticOcean_MG_C_2_FD_187435 | JGI IMG/M metagenome (GOLD analysis project Ga0209709, IMG submission 187435) | Marine microbial communities from western Arctic Ocean - ArcticOcean_MG_CB4_136 (SPAdes) (version 2) | ecosystem: Environmental > Aquatic > Marine > Oceanic | place: Arctic Ocean...
TGGATCTAGAAATCTATTCGGTGAAGAGCCTCCGTTAGCATATGATGCTTTTGCTCAGTCATTTGACTACGCTTGGGATATTCCTGGTGGAGCATTTGTGTATGGTGGATTCAAAATCGAACTATAAGAGAGTCTAATCAAATAAAAAGGGCCGGTTTACCGGCCCTTTTTTTATATATAATAACCTCATGAAAAACTCTTATTTATATATCTTTTGCTTAATTTCATTTTTTGGTTGCTCGAAAGCAATCGCTCCTGTTGACTCTGCTCTAGATAAGCAGATATTGCATTTTGGAAATGGTAGTGAGCCTCAAGGATTAGATCCACATATAGTTACTGGTGTTCCTGAGCACCATCTTCTTATTGCAATGTGTGAAGGGTTAACAATTGCGAATCCAAAAGGTGGAGAAAATCTTCCAGGTGTTGCAAAATCTTGGACAATAAGCCCTGATGGAAAAACTTACACTTTTTATCTTCAAGAAGATGCTAAATGGTCGAATGGCGAGCAGTTAACAGCTTCTGATTTTGTGTGGTCATGGATGCGAATATTAACTCCGTCGCTTGGCTCGCAATATCCTGACATGCTTTACTATGTCAAAGGTGCTCCTGAGTACCATCAAGGTTTGAGCGATGACTTTTCTTCTGTTGGAGTCACTGCGGTTAATGACTTTGAGCTCAAAGTTGAACTTACAAATGCCACTCCATTCTTTATTAAGCTATTGAGTCACTACAGCACTTATCCAGTCCATAAAGATACGGTCTTAAAGCATGGTTCTATTGACGATAGAAATGGCCAATGGACTCGCCCAGGAAATTTCGTATGCAACGGCCCAATGAATTTAAACACTTGGGAGCTTAACAAAGAAATTACTGTTCAAAAAAACCCACTATATTGGGATGCAGAAAATGTGCGTTTAAATGAAATTAGATACTACCCTGTTTCTAATGAATCCACAGAAGACCGAATGTTTAGAGCAGGTCAGTTGCATGTAACCAATGTTGTTCCTCTCGAAAAGTGTCCCGTATATATTGAAGATAAGAATCCTGATCTAAGAATTGAACCTTATATGGGTACTTATTTTTATCGAGTCAATACTAATCACCCTGTGCTTAAAGATAAGCGAATAAGACTTGCACTTGCTTATGCTCTCAATCGTCAGCTAATAGTAGACAAAGTTTCTAAATGCGGTCAATTGGCTGCCTATTCATTTACACCACCAGGGACTGCTGGTTATGAGCCTGATACCTCTATCCCCTTTGATCCTGATCTAGCCAAATCGCTTTTAGCTGAAGCTGGTTATCCTGGCGGAACTAATTTCCCTGTTTTAGAGATTCTTTTTAATACCCAGGAAGGGCACAGAAAAATTGCCCTTGCTGTTCAGCAAATGTGGCAACAAAATCTTGGAATTTCAGTGCAGTTAGTGAATCAAGATTGGAAGGTCTATCTAGCTCGTGAAATGACAGGTGATTTTCAAATTTCTAGAGCAGGCTGGATTGGTGATTACGAGGATCCAAATACTTTCTTAGATACACTCAGACCCAACAGAGGTAATAACAAGACTGGTTGGGCTAATCAAAGATATGATGATCTGCTAGCTATTGCTAACTCAACCAACGATCAGGAGCTTCGCTATTCTTATTTAAATGAAGCCGAGAAACTTCTTATTGATGAGATGCCTATTATTCCTATATACACCTATGTAAAGGCATATCAAATTTCTAGCGATGTTAAAGGTTGGTATCCTAATATTATTGACACTCATCACCCAAAGTTTATTTACTTAGAAAGATAAGAGTTTAAATGCTGCAAGTTATCCTTAAAAGAATCGCAATTGCTATTCCGGTAATTTTGGTCGTAGCTTCAATTACATTTTTCTTAGTTCGAATGGCTCCAGGCGGACCATTTGATGCAGAGAAAGTAGTTCCTCCCCAAGTCATGAAAAACTTAAATGCAGTGTATAACTTAGATGCCCCATTGTTAATTCAATACAAAGATTACATGTTTAACTTGATTCAAGGTGATTTTGGTCCCTCTTTTAGATATCCAGGCAGATCAGTTACTGAAATGATTTTCACTGGGTTGCCGGTGACTTTGGAATTAGCATTTTATGCAATTCTTATTGCAATGATTATAGGAGGTCTTGCTGGAGTTATTGCTGCTGTAAATAGAAATACTGCTCTCGATTATATCCCCATGACCATTGCCATGATCGGAATCTGTATGCCAACCTTTTTGCTAGGTCCTTTGCTTGTATTGTATTTTGGAATTCACCTAGAGTTGCTCCCTGTTTCCGGTTGGGATTCTTTGGCCGGTGACAAGATATTACCTTCTATTACTCTTGGAGCAGCATACGCCGCATACATCGCTCGTCTTAGCAGGGGAGGAATGCTTGAAACCCTTGGTCAAGATTATATTAGGACAGCTAGGGCGAAAGGTCTTCCAGAATATCAAGTTATTTTGAGGCATGCACTTCAAGGAGGCTTAGTGCCAGTTGTTTCATTTCTAGGGCCAGCTGTTGCCGGTCTTATTGGTGGATCTTTTGTTGTTGAAACTATTTTTCAAATTCCAGGTCTTGGAAGATTTTATGTTGAGGCAGCTTTTAATCGTGATTACACAATGATATTAGGCACCACAATCTTCTTCTCAGCTTTGATTATCTTCTTTAATTTACTATCCGATATTGCAGTCTTGCTAATGAATCCAAGAGCTCGGAGCCAAGCATGAACCAGCAAAGTTCACTTTGGGCAGACGCTTGGAGAAGATTACTGGCCAATAAAGCGGCTGTTACCGGTGGGTTCATACTTTGTCTTTTTATCTCTCTTGCTATTTTAGCTCCCTGGATTGCGCCTCACTCATATTCCTATCAAAATCTTGAGCTAGGAGCTCAACCCCCTTCTTCAGATTTCTTTTTAGGTACTGATACATTGGGCAGGGATCTCTTTAGCAGAATTTTATATGGCGCTAGAGTCTCTTTAATGGTTGGATTTGTGGCTACAGGTGTTGCATTGGTTATAGGCGTTAGCTGGGGAATTGTTGCAGGCTATTTTGGTGGAAGAGTTGACTCTATTATGATGAGAATAGTTGATGTCTTATATGGACTCCCTTTTATTATCTTTATCATCTTGTTGATGGTCATTTTTGGTAGAAATATTTGGCTTTTATTTGGAGCAATTGGTGCAGTTGAATGGTTGACCATGGCCAGAATAGTGAGAGGGCAAGTGCTAACCATTAAAACTCAAGAGTATGTCTTGGCAGCTCAAGCGATGGGTGTATCAAATTTTCAAATGTTTAGAAAACATATTTTTCCTAATATTCTAGGTCCCATAGCTGTCTATGCAACGTTGACCATTCCTCAGGTTATGCTGCTTGAAGCTTTTCTAAGTTTTTTGGGCTTAGGTATTCAGCCTCCTATGAGCAGTTGGGGAACGTTGATTAGATATGGTGTTGAATCAATGGAGGAGTATTCCTGGCTGCTAATATATCCAGGCTTAACTTTTACAATTACACTTTTTGCACTTAACTTCTTTGGAGATGGTCTAAGAGATGCCTTGGATCCTAAAATTTCTTCAGACTAAAAAGCCCGAATAATTATCTTTAATACCTGACCAGGCTTTATCTCATTATCAATAATTGAATTTAGCTGAATAATATCTTCTATCTGAATATTAAAAACATCAGCAATTCTATAAAGGCTATCGCCTTGCTTCACACTATATAAAATTGTTCTTTTTTTTGAATTGATTGTTCGATAAATATTCTTATTTCCAATATTTAATTCTTTTCCAATCCTCAAGGATGCCCCTATTTTTAAACCATTACTTTTGGCTATATCGCTAGGTGTTAGTTTATATTTTCGACCTAAGCTCCAGAGCGTATCTCCTTCGCTAACAATATGAGCTTGATAGGGAATAAATGTTTGATTCTCAGAGTTACTAAGAGGTATCAAGAGCTCTTGATTTAAATTTAGTAAATCAGATCGAAGGTAGTTTACTTTTTTTAAAACGGAGACATCTATATTGTATTTGGCAGCAATCTTCCAAAATGTATCACCTCTTGAAACTGTATGAGTAACCCAGTTAATTTGATTTGCTTGGACAAATTCACTCTTTTTAAGATTAAGTGGCTCAACTAATTCTATCGGAATATTAAAGGTTGTTGATGTTCCAGGAGGAGATGCCCATTTTGTAAAACCTGCATTAAGCTTATAAATAAATTCAGGTTTTAATTGAGAAAATTCACTAAATGCAAATATTTCTATTTGACCATCTAGAATAATTTGACCAAGAACCGATTGATTTGGAAATGCTGGTAATTTGATATTATATTTCTCAGCATTAACAATGAGCTCCGAAATAGCTCTAAATTTTGGAACATACTCTTTGGTCTGCCTTGGAAGCTTTAACTCTCTGTAATCTAAAGATTTCCCTGCTCTCTGGTTTATTTTAATTTGCTTTTCTAAAAGAGTAGGCCCTCCATTATATGCAGATAATGTGTAAGTAATATTTTTACCAAATCTATTATCCAGGTAAGCCAGATACCTCACTGCAGCTTTAGTTGAAATTAAAGGGTCATGCCTTTGTTCAAACCACCAAGTATCTTTTAGACCATATATTCTTGCCGTTGCAGGCATAAACTGCCAAAGTCCCATAGCACCAGATGAGGAGATAGAGAATGGATCATAGTTACTTTCAATGTAGGGTAAGAGTGCAAGTTCAGCAGGCAGGTCATATCGTTCAAGCTCCTCCAGAACAAAGTAAATGAAATACTGACCCTTCATTAGCAACTTGTGAAACTGGGCTGGATTTTCTAAATATCTATTAATATATTGAAGGGTTATCTCATCCAGCTCTTCATTCTGTATAGAAGAGTTCTTAGCAATCCTTTCCCATACGTCTTGATAGATAATTTCTTTTTCAGTAACTGTAATTGGCTCTGGCTCAGTATATTTATCAGCAGGAATAACGTTCGCAAACTGACAGCTAGTTAGAGTCGTAATAGCGACTATTAAAAAGAATCTTTCCATTCTCTTAGGTATGAAAATACTTCAGTGTTAGAGGCAGCCTTTGAATTTTTCATTTTTTCTTCAATAGATTTTCGAAGTTCAGGTTCTGCACATCGCATAAACGGATTTATTTTATGTTCTATTTCTAGAGTGCTTGGAAGAGTTGGAAGGCCGCCTTGAATCTTTTGCTGGCAAAGATAAATATAATCTGAAATATCTCTATTGTTTTCTTCAACCTGGCTAGCAAACATAAGATTTGCAAGGGTGTATTCATGGGCGCTATACACTAAGGTATTTCTTGGTAGCTCTTGCAGTTTCTCTAAAGACTCATACATTTGATTGTGAGTGCCTTCAAATACTCTTCCGCAACCACCTGAAAAAAGAGTATCCCCACAAAATAATCTTGGTTGATCATGATCGTTTAGAAAATATGCAATGTGATCAAGGGTATGACCAGGGATTTCTATAACCTCAAACTTCAATCCACAAGATTCTATTTCTGTGCCATGAGTTGCATGCTTATCAAGCCCTTCAATCTGATGATTGAGTGGGCCAGTAACATGACCTAAAATATTATTTTTGAGATCAAGAACACCTCCCACATGATCAAAATGATGATGGGTTATTAAGATATCTGTTAATGTAAGACTATGTTTTTGAAGATAATTTGTTACTGGCTGTGATTCACCAGGGTCAATTACAAGATTGCCTTCATTAGTAGCGATTAACCAAATATAATTATCACTGTAAGCTTTAATAGATTGAATATTTATCATAATAAGTGAGATATTTTAACCCATGAAACAAGTAATAATGTATACAGATGGTGCATGTCGAGGCAATCCCGGTCCAGGGGGTTGGGGCGCACTTATTACATTTGAAGGCTCTTCGAAAGAAATGTTTGGAGGCAAGCTTGATTCTACAAACAATCAAATGGAGCTATCTGCCGCGATTGAAGGTTTGGCAGCTCTAAAAGAGCCTTGTAACGTAGATCTTTTTACAGACTCAAAGTATGTGATGGATGGAATTACTCAGTGGATTCATAACTGGAAAAAAAATAGCTGGAGAACAGCAGCAAAGAAAGACGTAAAAAACAAAGAGCTATGGCAGAAATTAGATGAATTAATTAATTTTCATCAAGTACAATGGCACTGGGTAAAAGGCCATTCAGGTGATGCAGGAAATGAAATTGCTGACGAGCTTGCTAACAAAGGAATAGATTCAATCTTATGACAAAAAAATTAATTGTTTTGGATACAGAGACAACTGGATTAGAGGTTGATCAAGGCCACCGTATTATTGAAATTGGAGCCGTGCTGCTTGAAGATCGCAAAAGAACAGATCAACATTTCCATACATACCTTAATCCCCAAAGAGCGATTGATGAAGAGGCTCAAAAAGTTCATGGTATTTCAAATGAAAAAGTTAAAAATGAACCTGAATTTTCAGAGATTGCTGAAAGTTTTTTAGAATTTGTGCAAGACAGTGTCTTGATTATCCACAATGCTTCTTTTGATTTAGGTTTTTTAAACAGCGAGCTAAAACGAGCATCTTCTCAATACCCTCGACTTGAAGAAATTTGTGAAATTGAAGACACTCTTTTGATGGCCAGAAGCAAATTTCCCGGTCAGCGTAATTCTCTTGATGCACTCTCCAATAGATTTGAGATAGGTGGGTATGACAGAAGTTTTCATGGTGCTCTTTTAGACGCCAATATCTTAGCAGATGTTTTTATCCATCTTACAGGCGGCCAAAGTAAGTTTGAGTTTATGTCTTCTCATGGCGGAGCCTCTGCGGATAAAAGCACTGCAAAGCAGCCAGTCAATTTTAAAGAATTTCCTATTGCTCAAGTCTCTATCTCTAGTGAAGATGTGACAGCGCATGAGAGTCGGCTTAAGCAAATTGAAGCAGACAATAACTTAACCACTTTATGGAATCAGTCATGACAAAAGTTACAAGGTTTGCACCCAGTCCTACTGGAACTTTGCATATCGGTGGAGTACGCACAGCGCTGTTTAATTTCGTCTACTCAAAACAGCAGAAGGGAAAGTTTCTCATCAGAATAGAAGACACTGATGTGGAGAGATCAACCCGAGAGTTTGAAGATAATATTTTAAAAGGATTGGCTGACATGGGAATTGTCCCAGATGAGACTCCGGTTAGGCAGTCAGAAAGAGCAGACCTCTACCAAAATGCTATTAGTCAAATCATTAATTCCGGAAAAGCATATTACTGTGATTGTAGTAAAGAGCGTCTAGATGAAATGAGATCTCATCAACAGGCAACTGGTCTTAAGCCTCAATATGATGGTAAATGTAGAAATTTAGATTTAGATAAGAGTGAAAAATCAGTACTGAGATTAAAGACTCCTCAGACAGGTGAGCTTATTTTTCATGATCTAGTTAGGGGGGAGGTAATTTTTCAGAATTCTGAGCTAGACGATCTCATTTTAGTTAGAGGCGATGGCTCTCCAACATACCATTTTTGTAATGTGATTGATGATCATGATCAAGGTGTGACTAATGTCATTCGAGGAGAAGATCATCTGAGCAATACTCCGCGGCAAATTCACATTCAACAAGCGTTAGAGTTACCTTCCTTGGAATACGCACATTTACCAATGGTGCTTGGGCAAGATAAAAAAAGATTATCTAAAAGAAATGCAGTTACCAGCCTGCAAGATTATTTCGATCAAGGCTATCTGCAGTCTTCTATGATTAATATGTTAGCAAGACTTGGTTGGTCAAAAGGCGGTAAAGAGATTTTTTATATTGATGATTTAATTTCAGATTTTAGAATTCAAGAAGTGCAAAAGGCCGGAGCAATATTTGATCCTGCCAAGCTTGACTGGATTAATAATAATCATATCGCGGCACTATCTTTTACTGAATTCAAATCTCAGCTTTTACCATTTCTAGGCAAACAAAATATTAATCTTGATTCCAAAGAAAATGGTGATGAAATCTTGGAAGCCATGCGAACCTTTAAGCCTACTCTTGCTGGCATTGCAGAAGATTTATGCCCATATTTTTTTAATCTAGATGGTTACGATGAAAAAGCTGAAAAGAAGTTTTTAGTTGGCTCAGAGAAAGCTTTAGAATTTATTCAGCGCAAACTTAATGGTCTTGAGACATGGGACGAACCATCTATTGATAGCGCCTTAGCAGAAACGCAGGCTGCTCTAGATCTTCCAACACCAAAATTAAACCAACCTATTAGAATTGCGATGACAGGCTCTACTCAATCCCCATCTTTGGGGCTAACTTTATCTTTGTTCGGGAAAGAGGAGTCTAATGCTCGCATACAAAATGCCTTGGATCATTTGAAAGCAAGTCCTAGTTAAAACTGTTTGTAAAAATTAGATTAGGAAATTTTTTTTGAAGCATCTTCAGGTCTTCTAATTGCATGTGTTGCATGATCCCGTACTCAGGAACTGCAATGATCTCATGATGATCGCTGACCAAATTATCTGAGATTTTTTCTATCCCTATTTGGCTCTCTAGCATCTGCAAATCTGATTCTTCCATTGCAAGATAGAAGAGTTTTCTTTGAAATGTAGAAGCTAGATTTTCGCTTGAATCTGTAAAGACATAAAAATTTAGTGGAACATCCATAAAATTAAGCTCATCTTCTCTTAGCACATCACCAGCAGATGAAATCATTTGTTCTGCTATAACTCCCAATGCTTTATCAGATTCATATTTAAAAATACTGATAGAGCCAATAGCATCATTAGAAGAGCTAAAGGCTAAATCTACATAATTCCTTTCATAATACTCAAACGTGAGCAATGATTTTGCCAGAGGGGAGTGTGTAGTTTCATAGTAAAGCTGAAACTCTTTGTTGGATAAAGATTTTTTCTTATGAATAAATGCAATTGCTTTAATCAACTTGAATTGCTACTCCAGCATTCGGTCTTCTTAAATCTGCATATCCTTCTATCCCTTGAGAAGAAATCAATATACTTTGAGTTGAACCCATAGTTTTCGATTCCTCTAATTCATGGCCAAAGGATTCTAGGACTTTTTTGGTATCTGAGCTAATTCCCTTTTCTATTCTTAATGATTCATATGGCCAGTCCTTATGAATTCTTGGAAGCATAGTTGCTTCACCAAGATTTAAATCAAAATCTATTATTCCCGTGATTACTCTAAGAACTGCAGCTGGTATTAAAGCTCCCCCGGGAGAGCCTGAGATGAGTTTTAAGGCATTATTCTCATCAAATACTATAACTGGTGTCATTGTGCTCATGGGCCTCTTACCGGGCTCAAATTTATTACCTTCGCTTGCAGACCTATCTATGATTCCTTCTTCACCATACTGGTAGGCAAAATTATTCATTTGATTGTCCATCAAAATTCCAGTGCCTGGAATTGTGACTCCTGAGCCAAATGAATACCCAAGAGTGTAGGTGTTGGATACGGCGTTTCCATCCCTATCTACGATTGAATAATGAGTAGTGTTTTCTCCCTCATAAAATAACGAATCTGGGTTTAAGTTTCCCGGGGGAGTAACGCTTGCTAGATTTATTTCTTTTGCTAATGTGTTCGCTCTTTTCTTGGAAATAATTTTTTGGATTGGTACATCATAGAATTCAGGATCTCCCATAAACCTTGATCTATCCATGTGGCCTCTTTGAAGTGCTTCAGCTAATAGATGTAAGAATTGTGCAGATTGGGCTCCCATATCTGTCACAGAAAAGTTTTCTAAAATATTAAGGGATTCAAGTAATACCGCTGCGCCTCCAGCTGGAGGAGGGTGGGCAAACACTGTCAATCCTCTGTAGGTTGTTTTTATTGGTTCAGAGAATCTTGGTTGATATTCCTGCAGGTCTTTGGCTGAAATATAACCATCGTTCTTGTTCATTGCTTGAATAATTTTTTTAGCAATAGATCCTTCATAAAACGCTTCGTCGCCATTTTTTGCAATCTCATTAATAGTCCATGCAAGATCTATTCGGATCATTTTAGAATGTTCTGAAACTGGATTATTGTCTTGTAGATAAATATTTGTAGACTCGACATCCAGTGCTATCTGATTTGCACTGCCTATGGCTTGATTAAGGTCGTAACTTACATCAAGTCCTTTTCTAGCCTGATTGATTACCGGCTTTAGGATTCTTCTGAGAGGGAGTTTTCCATATCTTTCATGAGTCTGGATTAAACCAGCCACGGTTCCGGGCACACCAGAGGCTTTATAACCATAACGACGTTGATCATAATTATTTTTAAGAAATAAAAAATCATCTTGAGTAATATTTTTTGGTGATGTACTTCTAAAATCTACTGCAATAGTTTTGTCTTCATCTTTCAGGTATACCAGCATAAATCCACCTCCACCAAGATTACCTGCTCTAGGAAGTGTTATGGCTAAAGAGAACCCAACCGCTACTGCCGCATCTACTGCATTTCCACCCATATCGAGAATCTGTATGCCAATATCTGAAGATGCTTGATTTTGAGATACAACCATCCCGGATTGTCCAATGGTTGGATGAAACGGCGATAGATAATCTATGTAACTAACTTGAGCACTTAGATTCAGAGAACCTATCAAGAGAGCTGCTAGTATATTTTTTGCAATCATGATTCTTAAAATATCATTGGTGCGAGATAGTACGCAAATATTGTTACCAGGAACATTCCAATAATATTTAAGGCAAAACCTGCTCTCATCATATCTGGGATTGTAAGCTTTCCAGAACCAAAGACGATAGCATTCGGCGGTGTGGCTACAGGTAACATGAATGCGCAACTGGCAGCTAATACAACCGGAATAGTGAGAGCCACAGGCGCTATGCCTAAAGCTACTGCTACTGCGCCCACTACAGGTAAAAATGTTGAAGTCGTCGCAACATTGGAAGTGATCTCAGTTAGAAAAATGATTAAAGTTGCCACAGCCAAGATTAATACGATCGGCGGCACATTTTCTAATACAGTTAATCCCTGTCCAATCCAACTTCCTAACCCCGATGATCCAATCGAAGCGGCCAAAGACAAGCCTCCACCAAATAAGACCAATAAGCCCCAGGGTAATTTATTTGCTTG
>Ga0209709_10004607_pt1 | contig 11048 bp, 10 predicted proteins | sample ArcticOcean_MG_C_2_FD_187435 | JGI IMG/M metagenome (GOLD analysis project Ga0209709, IMG submission 187435) | Marine microbial communities from western Arctic Ocean - ArcticOcean_MG_CB4_136 (SPAdes) (version 2) | ecosystem: Environmental > Aquatic > Marine > Oceanic | place: Arctic Ocean...
CTGTCTGTTTAGCGCTATATATTGCAGTAATATTAAGTTTAATATTTAAATTATTAAGCTCTTTAATAATTTTTCCCATAAAAATACCTTTAGAATTAGCAACTGGTACTTTTACATAAACATTCTTTCCCCAAGTATTAATCTGAAGTGCTTGATTTTTCATTTCTTTATATTCGTCAGCAAATACCTCTAATGAGACAGGTTTATTATTACAAATTTTTAATATTTTTTTTGAATAAGATTTATAATCTTTTGCTTCTGCTTTCCTCATTAAGCTTGGATTGGTGGTAAAACCTTTAACAATTTTTTTTTTATTAAATTTTCTGATTAAATCTAGCTCTGCAATATCACAAAATATTTTAGTTTTCATTAATTTAAAGATTTTTAGTTATTTCCTCAGTCATTTTTTTAGCATCTGCAAATAACATTAAAGTATTTTCTTTATAAAACAAATCATTATCAATGCCAGCATAGCCTGCTGATAAACTTCTTTTTACAAATAGCACTGATTTACATTTTTCTACATCTAAAACTGGCATTCCATAAATGGGGCTTTGAGGGTCATTTTTTGCAGCAGGATTAGTTACGTCATTTGCACCTATTACAAATGCAACATCTGCGTTGGCAAAATCATTATTAATTTCTTCCAGTTCAAAAACTTCATCATAAGGAACATTTGCCTCAGCCAATAATACATTCATATGCCCAGGCATTCTTCCTGCTACGGGATGAATAGCATAGGTAACTTTGATATCATTCTTCTTAAGTGTATCCACCATTTCTCTTAATGCATGCTGTGCTTGAGCTACTGCCATTCCATACCCTGGAACAATTATAACTGATGATGCATTTTTCATTAAAAAGGCTGCATCTTCTGCATTACCACTTTTAACTGGTCTATGCTCTTTATCTCCAGAAGATGATGATTGCTCTGATGCACCAAATCCTCCTAAAATTACATTAAAGAAAGAACGGTTCATTCCCTTACACATTATATATGATAAAATTGCACCAGATGAACCTACAAGAGCTCCTGTTATAATTAACGCACTATTCTCTAAAGTAAATCCAATTCCTGCTGCAGCCCAACCAGAATACGAATTCAACATAGAAATTACTACTGGCATATCTGCTCCACCAATTGGGATAATCAATAAAAATCCTATCAAAAATGAAACTACTAACATCATCCAAAAAAAATCAGAGGATTGTGTTGAGCACAATAAATAAGTTAAAACTACGATTGAAATCAACAGCAGAGCATTAAATAAATGTTGGCCTCTAAATGTTATGGGTGATCCAGACATTATTCCTTGAAGTTTTAAAAATGCAATAATTGAACCTGAAAAAGTTATAGCTCCAACTGCTGCTCCAATTGACATCTCAATTAAACTTGCAAGTTTTATACTTCCTGGGGAACCAAGGTTAAAAGCTTCTGGATTTAAAAAAGCTGAAACTGCAACAAGTACAGCTGACAAACCTACTAAACTATGAAATCCTGCTACCAATTCTGGCATAGCAGTCATCGGTATTTTATAAGCTATAAAGGAACCTATTAACCCACCAATTAATAAAAAAATTAATACATAGATTAATCCACTAGAAAGGTTTCCGATTGATAAAAAAGTAACTGTGATAGCAATCGTCATACCTAGAATTCCAAAAAAATTACCTTGTCTTGATGTTTCGGGCGATGAAAGACCTCTTAAAGCCAATATAAATAATACTCCTGAAATCAAATAAAATATTGCTGATAAGTTTGCTGACATAATTATTTATCTTTCTTTTTCTTTTTGTACATTTGAAGCATTCGTTGTGTCACTAAAAATCCACCAAATATATTCACAGCTGCCAAAGATATTGCAAGCAAACCAAGAATATTTGAAATCGTAAAACTATTATCAAAATTTCCAGCTAATCCTGCAATAATAGCTCCAACAATTATTACTGATGAGATCGCATTTGTAACTGACATCAAGGGTGTATGTAGAGATGGAGTAACACTCCAAACAACATAGTATCCAATAAAAATTGATAAAATGAATATACTTAATCTGAATATAAAGGGATCAATTTCCATAAGTTTACTTAATTAATGTTTTTTCGATTATTTCATCTTCTAAATTAATATTAATTTTCTTATTTTCACTATCATATAAATTTGTCACAAAATTAAGTACATTTTTTGAATACAAGTTTGATGCTGAAACTGGTAGTTTGTTAAGAATATTTGTTTCACCCATAATCTTCACACCTTCTTTAACTATAATTTTATCAACTTCCACAAATGCTGAATTTCCACCTTGGATAGCAGCTAAGTCATAAATAATAGAGCCCGGCTTCATATTGGCTATCATATTCTCTTTAATAATTAGTGGCGCTTTTTTACCTGGTATTAAAGCGGTACATATCACAATATCAATTTTTTTTAAAGTTTCTGCCAACAAATCTTCTTGTTTTTTTTTAAATTCTTCTGATGCTTCTTTTGCATATCCACCTTCTGTTTCAAGATTTTCAGACCCTTCTACGGTCAAAAATTTTCCACCTAGGCTCTCAACTTGTTCTTTTGATGCCACCCTAACATCTGTTGCAAACACTACAGCACCCATTCTTTTTGCAGTTGCAATTGCTTGGAGGCCAGCAACACCAGCACCTACAACCAATACTTTTGCCGCAGGGATTGTTCCTGCCGCAGTCATCATCATTGGTATCGCTTTTTCAAAATTTGCAAATGATTCTATTACAGCCTTATATCCAGCAAGATTAGCTTGAGAAGAAAGTATATCCATTGATTGAGCCCTTGTTATTCTAGGCAGCATTTCTAAAGAAAAAACATTGATATTTTTTTTAGATAAATTTCCTAATTTTTCCATATTGATATGTGGACTAAATACTCCAACGAGTGTTTGATTTTTTTTTAAAAGTGAAAGGTTATCATCAGACAGCAAACCTAACTGAACAATGATATCTGCGTTACTGAGAACCTCAGCTTCTTTTTTAGAGGTTTCAACACCTAACTCTTTGTAGTCATTATCTTTAAAACCTAAATGCTCACCATATTTTTCAGATAGAATAACTTTAAAACCAAGTGCTATATATTTCTTGGCAATATCAGGAGTGATTGCAACTCTTTTTTCTATTTTTTGATTTTCTAAAATTGAAACAATTCTCATAGATCAAGTCTACAATAAGAAAATAGCCATTAAAACTAAAACACCTACAACCGCGACAGTTCCCCACAACACAAATTTAGTGAAATTACTCCAGGTGTCTTTATGGTTTTGATTGTCCATAAAAAACTACTTCTGTCTTGCTTTAAATTTTGGATTTGTTTTATTAATTATATAAACTCTACCTCTTCTTCTAACTAACTTAGAGTTAAGGTCTCTTTTTTTAAGTGATTTTAATGAGCTTTTAATTTTCATAATTTTTTTATAGCCGGCAATGTCCTACTCTTCCGTGCCTTAAGACAAAGTACCATCGGCGCTGAAGGGCTTGACTTCCGAGTTCGGAATGGGATCGGGTATAACCCCTTCGCAATAATCACCGGCAGTGCCTTATACTCACTTTATATCTAAGAGTAAATAGGTAAATTAAATTTAATAATATTAGTTTTATGGGCTTTTTTGGTGGGCACAGTAAGAATTGAACTTACTACCTCTACGATGTCAACGTAGCGTTCTACCAATGAACTATGTGCCCAATGTTTTATTTTAAAAATTCTATATAATAGTTTTAAATTAACAATGAAAAAAATAACATTATCAATAATTATGGTTGTCAAGAATGGGTTACCATTCATAAGGGATGCCATAAAATCATATAACAATCAAAAATATAGTAATAAAGAACTTATAATTGTTTGTTCACCATCATCTGATGGTACAGAAAAATTTTTATTAAATTTAAAAAATAAATATAAAAATAAATATAATATTTTTTTTGATAATAGGTCAAAAAATAAATTTGGTTCTTTGAATAAAGGAATATCTTTGACTAAAGGTGATTATGTAGGAATTTTACATTCAGATGATATGTATTTTTCACCTAATGTTTTGGAACATGTTTCTAGAAAAATTCAAAAAATTAATTGTAATTTTCTCTATGGTGATTGTGTCTTTATAGATAAAAAAAAATCAAGAATTACAAGAGAATGGATTTCTGGAGAATTTAGTAAGATAAAATTAAGGTATGGCTGGATGCCACCCCACACCACAACATTTATTGAAAGAAAATTATTGATAAGAAACAAATATAATTTAAATTATAGAATTTCTGGAGATTATGAATTCATACTAAGAATTTTACATAAAAAATTGAAAGTGGGATATATTAGAAAAAGAATATGTAAAATGAGAATTGGTGGAGATAGCACAAATCTTAAAAATATTTTTTTTAAATTTAATGAAGATTATAAAATTGCAAATAAATATTTTTATTTTCCATTAGTAACAATTATTTCTAAAATTATACAGAAAATAAACCAGTTTAAAATATTTTAAGTCATTAATTTTCTGCTGATTTGGTAAAAAGATTTAAACATAGAGCTATAGCTATCCAATAGATAACACCATTCCATGTGGAAAATAATGCTCCAGTAGTTTGAATTGGAAAAAATAACATGAAATATAAACTAATTATTATTGATGCATCTTGTTGGTATTTTCTATTAAAAAAATAAACTTTAAATAATTTAAATAAAAAATAAATATTAAAAATAATAAAAAATATAAAAAACAAAGTTCCAAGCTCAGACCAAATTTCAAGATAAAAATTATGGGGGTGAGTATTACATCTTTCATCTATACGAACTGATTTAATTTTTTCATATATCTGATCTTTACACTCTATTCTAAATGTGTGAAGTCCAGAACCTATAATAGGTTTGTTTTTAATTATTTCAGCAGCCGTTAAAAAATGTGCACCCCACCTGCTGTCCCAAAAAGAATTATGTTTATAATCTGTATTACCCTGGATTAATCCAAATTGTTGAAAAGTTCTTTTAATAAAATGCTCTTTTAGTTGTGCATTAAAATTAAATAAAATAACGATTAATATACCTAAGACAGAAAGGTTTATTAATTTTACATTGAATTTCAAATTTGGTGTAAGTAAAAAATAAACAACTATTGAAGCAAAACACATTAATGCTGCTGCTCTTTCATTGCTTAATATAACTATTCCAAGAACAAACAATAAATATAGATATTCGTAAATTTTTTTTTCTTTATTAAGAAAAAATAATGATACTAAAGCAAATTTACCAATATATGATCCAACAATATATTCATCTCCAAATGGTCCACTCAATCTTAATCCATGGACAGACTGTATTTTGTTACCAAATACATCTGCTCCAAAAAAATATTGCACAAGCACATCCAAGCAAACAAGAATCAAAACAATCAGTGTCAATTTTGAAAATTTATGAATAAATAAATTTACATTTTTAAAGCAATAAAGAAATGCCAAAACAAGAAATATATATTTTATTATTCCAAAAAAAGAAATTAGAGAAATTTTTGGGTGAACAGAAAAATATATATTTAATGAAAAAAAAAGAACAAATATAAATAGTGAAATAATTATTTTAGGTCTTTTTAAGAAATTTAAGTTCTTTTTATTTGTTGTGTTAAGTAAAAAAAGTAAAGCAATTATTACACAATTAATATTAATTGCTGCATTACCTACAATCATAGAAATGGGTAATAGAAATATTGCCCAATCTAAAAAAAAAATATTACTTTTGTAATTTTTTTGAAGCATTAAAAGAATCTATACTTAAAAAGACAATATAGAGCTAGAAAGGCATCTATTAATTTTATTTTTTTTCCTTCTTGATAGCTTCTTCCATGATATGAAATTGGCACTTCATAAAAGATGTATTTTTTTTTAGAAAGTTTAATAGTTATTTCTGGCTCAAATGTAAAAGAATTTTCTTCTATTTCTATGGACTCAATAACTTCCCTCTTAAAAACTTTGTATCCAGTTTCCATATCTGAAAAATTCATATTCACTAATATATTTGTGGTTAAGGTCAACAATTTATTAGCTAAATAATTCCAAAATAAATGAACTCTAACTTTTTGCCCTCCTAAAAATCTAGACCCATATACAACATCAGCTTCATTGTTTATTATTGGATCAAGAAGTTTTGGATAGTCAGATGGATCATACTCAAGATCAGCATCTTGAATTAAAACTATCTGAGATTCTAAATTTCGAAATGCAGTTCTAATTGCAGCTCCTTTTCCTAAATTTTTATCATGGCTTAAAACCTTAATATTATTTGGATGATTTTTTTTCAAATCATTAATAATATCCAGTGTTCCATCTGTTGAACCATCATCAACAATGATAATTTTTGTATTTAACTCTTTATATTGAAGCACCTTATTAACTACTATTTCAATAGTTTTTTTTTCGTTATAAACTGGTATGATTACATCTAAATTCATTTTATATATTTATTATAACTAAACTTTTACAATGAAATTTTTATTTTTAAACACTTTTTTAATCTTTTGTTCCTTAATTGTTATTTATTATAGATTGGAAATTGCAACTAAACTTAAGATACTAGATTATCCTGACAATAAAAGAAAAATTCATACAAGCCCCATACCTCTTTTGGGTGGGTGTATAATATTTTTTTTTACAATAACTAATTTATTTTATTTGACTTACATATCTGAAATAAGTTTCAAATTATCTGCAGTTTTAACAATACTCTATTCTTCTTTTTTCTTAATCGGTATATATGACGATAAATATTTACTAAGTCCTCTAAAAAAAACAATTATTATAATTTTTATATTATTAATATTTTTACCTCTAGACCAAAATTTAATAATAAATGAATTTGTGTTCAAAGATTTTGAAAAGATAATTTTTTTAAATCAAGGTGGATTATTTTTTACTTTATTGAGTATTTATTTTCTATTTAATTTTCTTAACTTTGCAGATGGTATTAATGGTGTGGCAATTTCGTTGTGTATATTTTGGTCTATTATTTTTTTAGTAAAAAGCAATGAACTAAATTATTTTATGCTTTCAATGATTATTTCATTAGCGTTTGTATTATTTTTTAATATTAAAAATAAAATTTTTTTAGGTAACAATGGTTCAAGTGTGCTTTCAATAATTTTTGGCTCTTACTTTGTTTATACCTACAATATTGAAGGGCAAATAAAATGTGATGAAATATTTTTGCTGATGTTTATTCCCGGTATAGACTCAATTCGAGTTTCGTTACAGAGAATATATAAACAACAATCTCCTTTTAAAGGAGATAAAATCCATCTACATCATCTGTTACTTAAATTTATTAATATGAAATATATTTTTTTAATTTACATCACAATAAGTGCTATACCATTTATGTTGACTTACATTATGTCTACAGTTTTTTCTCTTATAATTAGCTTTGCACTTTACTTCACACTTTTTTTTATAACAAATAAATGACCAGTATCTTTACAAGTTACTTTATCTTTTTATTTATTGCATTTTTTAATGGCAAAATTTTTCTTGATTTTTTTTTTAATAATATAAAAAACTTAAATAACTTTGAACAATCTATTGTGGGTTTGATTATAACAGGATTTATTGCACAAATAATTAATTTTTTTTTCCCACTCAACAATTTAGTAGTCTACTTAAATATTATAATTATATTAATTTATTTATCTTTGGATTTTAAAAAAATTAAACATCTAAAATTTTTATTTTCTTATATTTCTATTTCAATATTTTTTTTAACGTTAACTAGTATTTATGGAAGTTTGTTTTCTGATGATTTACATCACTACCATTACGGCTCAATTATAAATTCAGATACAGGCAACTATATAGTGGGCCTCAATTCACTACATCTTATGTATGGGTTTTCCTCTATATGGTTGACTCTTCATTCTTATCTTAACTTTGATTATTCAAGATTGCAGGATATTCATATTTTAAATGGTTTAATTCTATTTTTATTCTTAAATTTTATTTTTTTTGAAATTATTGATGAAATAAAAAAAAAAAAACAAACTGTTTATTTACCAATTCTCTTTTTTTGTTTAATTTTTGTTTTAACAAAATACACAAGGTTAAAAGAATTCGGGATTGATAGATCAGCTTTTTTAATTTTTTTTTATATAATATTATTTTATATAAAGCATGTAGTTTTAGATATCAAAAATAACAAAACAGATAAATTTAATATTTGTATTTTTTTATTACTATCTTTTTTTTGCACTTTTTTATTTTTTATTAAGATAGTTTTTGTTTTTTCTCTTATTCTTCCAATAACAGTTTTTTTTCTTATTAAAAAAAAAAAATTAATTTTAAAAAATTCTCTAACTTATTTGTTGAGTTTGATATATTTATTTTATTTTGCTAAAAATTTAATTATAAGTGGGTGTTTAATCTATCCTGTTGAATCGCTATGTTTTGCTAAATTACCATGGTATGAAATTCAATCTATTAAAACTTTAAACTTTAACCTTGAAGTTTTTAATAAATCATTTTTTCAATATAATGGTGATCTCACACAGGGTGAATATATCAAAAATTTTCACTGGATTGAAACATGGATAAAAAGAAATGCCAACGAACTAATTGAATTTTCTACACTGCTTATTTTAATTTTTATAATTACTATATTAAATTTTAAAAAATCAATTAATAAAAATTTTAATATAAAGATAATTACCCTATTCCCATTAATAATTACTTTTATATTTACATTATTATTAATTTTTCTAAAAACACCTGTAATTAGAATGTCTCACCATGTTTTTTTATTATTTTTTTTTATTTTATTTTTGAAGTACTTTAGTGAGAATGGAGCTATTATTAATAAAAAGATATTTTTTTTATTAATAATTGTTGCATTTGCTTTCAATATTTCTAAAAATTTAATTCGAATAAAATCATCCAACTTCATCAATGATCCAATTTATGTTTTAAAAAAACATGGCTTATATACTGAAGCTAAAAAAAGAAAATTGGATGGGTTTGTTTATTACCAGGGATGGATTGGTGGTCACCCAATTGGAAATACTAAACTGGATAATTATAATTACAAAAAATGGTTTATTTTTGATATAATTTCAAAAAAAATTAATTAAAAAAATCTAAAGATTATGAGCATAGTTTTAGGTCTAAATATAAATCATGCTGACTCGTCAGCTTGTATAATTAAAGACGGTGAATTGCTGTTTGCTATTGAGGAAGAAAGAATTAATAGGATAAAACATTGGGCAGGCTTACCTATAGAATCTATTAAGTATTGCTTAAATTACACAGACACTTCAATTAATGAAATTACAGATATCTCAATAAACTCCAATCCATTATCTAATATTTTACCTAAGGGCATCTTTTTTTTAAAAAACTATATTCGTGGAAAAAAAAAATATGAGATTTATGAGAGATTAAAAAAAAAAATAAGCTTAAAACAAACTCTTGAAAAAAAATTTTCTCCACAAGTTTTTTCTAAAAATTTAAAAATTCATTTCATTGATCATCACTTGTCACATATAGCTTCAGCATTTTATCCATCTAAATTCCAAAAAGCTATTGGTCTTTCAATAGATGGCTTTGGTGATTTTTGCAGTATTGCAATAGCAAAATGTGAAAATAATAAAATTTCTATTATTGATAAAACTTATTTTCCAGATTCATTAGGTTTAGTATACGAGGCTTTTACACAATATTTAGGATTTAATAATTATGGTGATGAATACAAGGTTATGGGTCTATCATCATATGGTTCACCTATTTATAGTAAATTAATAGAAGAAAAAATTTTTAAAGATATTGATAACTTTAAATTAAATTTAGATTTTTTTAATCATACTGATAAAAATTTTAATTACCAATTTTCAGGCTCTCCAAAACAAAATACAATTTTAAATAATAAAATAGAGAATTTTTTAAATTTAAATAAAAAAACTGATAATGAATATATTAAAACTCAAAAAGATATTGCTTCATCTCTGCAAGCAATATTTGAGAAACAATTATTAAAAATTTGTCAAAAAATCCATGACCTAAATTTTTCTAATAATTTGGTTTATGCTGGAGGTTGTGCTCTAAACTCACTAGCTAATAAAAAGCTCTTTGAAAGTAATTTATTTAACAAAATTTATATACCTTATGCGCCAGGCGATGCTGGTGGTTCTATTGGTTCTGCTCTCCATATAATAAAAAATAAAGACCATAATATAGAATTAAAAAATCTATACTCACCTTACATCGGTCCAAGCTACAATAATAATGAAATTCAAAAAGAGATAACACATAATTCTGATCTAAAAAAATTTAATATTACAAAATATGAAAGTATTGATCTTCTAAATCAAAAAATAGCAAAACATATCTTTGAAAATAAAATAATAGGTTACTTTAATAATAGAATGGAATTTGGAGCTCGTGCATTAGGTAATAGATCAATACTAGCTAACCCATGTAACCCTGATATAAAAAAAATAATTAACCTAAAAATAAAAAGAAGAGAAAATTTTAGACCATTCGCACCAGCTATTTTATACGAAGAAAAAAATAAATGGTTTGATAATAATTTTTCAAATCCCTACATGTCTCATGTTGAAAACATAAAAAAAGAACAACAAAATAAAATACCTGCTGTAACACATATAGATGGAACTGGAAGAGTTCAAACCGTAACCAAAGATATTAATCAAAACTTTTACAAATTAATTAATGAGTTTTATAAGCTATCAAAAGTTCCTATTTTACTTAATACATCTTTCAATGAAAATGAGCCAATTGTAATGGATCACAAAAATGCAATTGATTGTTTTGTTAGAACAAAAATGGATATTTTAGTTCTAAATAATTATATTATTGAAAGATAAATTTTAATTTACTTTTTTATTTTATCTAAAAAATTAAATATTTTTGCTTGTTGCTGGGTTACCAAAATAAACTTTATTCTTTTTGCAGTTTTTTGTTACTACTGAACCAGCTCCTATAATCACATTATTTTCTATCGTGATTGGCAATATAGTTGCATTACTTCCTATCAAGACTTT
>Ga0209709_10004608_pt1 | contig 11045 bp, 11 predicted proteins | sample ArcticOcean_MG_C_2_FD_187435 | JGI IMG/M metagenome (GOLD analysis project Ga0209709, IMG submission 187435) | Marine microbial communities from western Arctic Ocean - ArcticOcean_MG_CB4_136 (SPAdes) (version 2) | ecosystem: Environmental > Aquatic > Marine > Oceanic | place: Arctic Ocean...
CTGGTGTAAAATATTTTGAACAAATATCTTTTGATTTACTACCTAAAAACAATATTGGTGATTACAATCAAGCTTTAATGGATTTTGGATCTATAGTATGCAAACCAAAACTTGCTAAATGTGACACTTGTGTTCTAAATTTAAAGTGTAGTGCTTTCGCTATTAATAAAACTTATTTATTTCCAATTAAAACACAAAAGAGTAAAGCGTTAATTAAGCATTTTAATTTCCTAATCTTTATCTCGTCTGATAAGAAAACACTAATTGAACGCAGAGATAATAATGGAATCTGGGAAAAATTATACCAATTTCCTCTTTTAGAAACTGATCATGAATTAGATATTAATACTCTTTTAAAATTTCCATTAATTAAACAAAATAGTATTTCATACGATTGTCAAGTTAAATTAATTAATGATAAACCTCAGGTTCATAATCTTAGTCATAGAAAGTTATTTATCAAATTTTGGGAAATTAGATTAGAAAACATTGAAGGAGACTCAACATTTATTCAAGATTTAGACAATTTTCCATTTCCAATTGTATTAAGCAGGTTTATTAAGTCGTATTTTCAAACAATTAAATAATTTTTTATTAAATTATATTAAATAAACTTAATTTAGACAAAAAAAGATGACAGGTACATTAAACAAAGTAATACTTATTGGCCATTTAGGGGATGATGTTAAAATGCACAACTTTGAAGGAGGTGGATGCATAGGTAGGTTCCCGCTTGCAACAAATGAATCTTATTTGAATAAACAAACCAATGAAAAAGTAACAAATACAGAGTGGCATAACATTGTTGTTAGAAATAAAGCTGCAGAAATCTGCAATAAATATCTGTCCAAAGGGGACAAGGTTTATGTAGAAGGAAGAATTAAAACCCGTAAGTGGCAAGATGACAAGGGAGTTGACAGGTATTCAACGGAGATTAATTGTCAAGAATTCACTTTTTTAAATACTAAAAACGAAATGAGTACTTCTGGATCAAATACTGAAATAAAGGCTACAACTCAATCCAATACTAGTCCAGCTGATGTAAATGATGATTTACCATTTTAATTAAATATTAATTAGTTGAATGACCCTTTAATATATTATAGTTTAATATTAATAATCTTACTTGTTTTTTCAGGATTAATTTCTGGTTCTGAAGTAGCACTTTTTTCTCTGTCCAAATCTCAGATTCAAAATCAAAAAAAATCTAGTTATATTGAGATTGTAAAAAAATTACTATTAAATCCTGATAAATTATTAGCTACTATTTTAGTAGCTAATAATTTTGTAAATATTGCTGTAGTTATTTTATTTACTCATATAGGAGGTGATTTATTTGATGGTGTTACATCTGCTGTATTAAAGTTTACATTAGAAATTGTTCTAGCTACTTTCTTGATTTTGCTGTTTGGTGAAATACTACCAAAAATTTATGCAAGCAGGAACAATCTTGCCTTTTCAAAATTAGTTGCATATCCATTATTGCTATTGAATATTATCTTCACACCTATTAGTATTCCAATGCAAAAGCTATCTAATTTTATTAAAGATAAACTTAGTTTAAAAAAATCTAACATTGATATTAATCAACTTTCATATGCCTTAGAACTAACCAAACCCGGTGAAACAACAAAACAAGAGCATAAAATTTTAAAAGGAATTTTATCATTTGGTAATACAGAAACCAGCGAAGTAATGAAACCGAGAATCGATATTCATTCTTTTAATAATATTTTAAGTTATGATCAAATTTTAAAAAACATCGTAAAACACAGTTATTCAAGAATCCCAGTATATAAAGATGATTTAGATAATATTATCGGAATTTTATATGTCAAAGACTTATTACCTTTTTTAGATAAAAAAGAATTTGACTGGCTATCAATACTAAGAAAACCATTTTTTATTCCAGAAAACAAAAAGCTAGATGATCTAATGCAGGAATTTCAAGAAAAAAAAATACATTTAGCTATTGTTGTCGACGAATATGGAGGTACTTCTGGAATAATTTCATTAGAAGATATAATCGAAGAAATTGTTGGAGATATATCTGATGAATTTGATGATGATAGTTTACTATTTTCTAAACTTGACAACTCTAATTATATATTTGAAGGAAAAACATCTATGAAAGATTTTTATAAAATCTTAAATATTGAATCTACTATTTTTGATAGGTTAAAAGGAGATTCTGAAACCTTAGCTGGATTTATACTGGAAATTTCACAAAGTTTTCCTAAAATAAATAGCAAGGTGGTTTTTGAAAATTATTCTTTTACAATAGAATCTGTAGATAAAAAAAGAATTAAACAAGTTAAAGTTACTATTACATGAAAATTAAAGTAGTGTGGTATTTATTTATTTTAATATTTATTAATTCTTGTGAAACTGTAGAATTACCCAAGCCGCATGCTTATTTAAGGTTAGATTATCCAGAACCTAATTATGTAGATATGAGTTTTGGTAATACAAATTCAAATTTTCAAATAAATAATGTAGATACTTCTGTTTTTGATTTAAACATAGATGGCAACAACGATTTATTACTTTCAAAAAAAATAATTTACCCATCCATGAAAGCAGAGATTTTATTAGAATATTACAAAATCTCTAAAAACAATAAACTGTCTTACAGGCTAAAAAACTTAAATGATTTTACTTCTATTCACCTTAAAAAAATATCATCTATTGCAAAAGTTCAAGAATTTATTGATGACCAAAAAAGAGTATATGCATCCATAATAAATATTCGGGGAGATGTAACTTCACCATATCAGTTTTATGCCACTGACAGTACAACCAACTTAGTAATAGGGATTTTAAATTTAAAGGCTAAGACTAAGTATGATTCTATTCTGCCATCTTTAAATTATCTCAAAAATGATATTTATCATTTGATCGAATCAATTAATTGGAACGATAATTAATGAATATGATGTTAGAAAAAAAATGGATTTATCTTATCGCTTTGTCATTAATATGGGGAAGTTCATTTATCCTAATTAAAAAAAGCTTAATTGGATTATCGCCATTACAAGTCGGTTCTTTGAGAATTGTATTCTCATCAATAATGATTTTTTTAATAGCATTTAATAAAATTAAAACAATCCAAAAGGATAAATGGAAATGGATAGCTGTGTCAGCAATTATAGGCACGTTTCTACCTGCGTTTTTATTTGCATTCGCGGAAACTCAAATAGATAGCGCAGTAGCATCTATTTTAAATTCACTAGTACCAATGAATACAGTTCTTATCGGCTTAGCTGTATTTAAAATATCTACGACTAAAACACAATCGATTGGAGTGATTATTGGTTTTATAGGTACATCAATATTAATAGTATCTGGCTCTGATCTAAATCCTGACCAAAATTATATGTACTCAGGATTAGTAATTATATGTTCTATTTTATACGCAACCAATGTTAATCTTATAAAAAAATACTTATTTGATGTTAACGCAGTAGCTATTGCAGCTGGTCAATTCTTTGTTATTTTTATTCCTTCAATAATAGTTTTAGTTTACTCTGATTTTTTCAAAATAGATTTTATTAATAATAAAATAATTCATGAGTCCCTTTTTTATGTATTGCTATTATCTTTTTTTGGCACAGCAATGGCAAAAATATTATTTAATAAGTTGATTCAAATCTCTACTCCAGTTTTTGCTTCATCGGTCACATATTCTATGTTAATTGTATCTGTAATATGGGGTATATTAGATGGTGAGCTCTTTAATATTAATCAAGCTGTAGCTACAATTTTAATAATAATTGGAGTTTATTTATCGAACAAAAAAAAGCCCATCAACTAAGATGAGCTTTTTAATTTAAGTATTTTATTTTTTAATAAAAATCAGAGTCTTTTAATGGAGTATTAAATAATACCTCTGTAGTGTTAAACTCAAGCTCTTGACCACCTGCATTTACTAACATAAAGTAAGGGACCATTATACCATCTACATCTCTATAATCACCAAACTTTGTAGATGAAATGTTTTTATTTTCATCTTCTTCTTCCACACTGATTAAATAGCCACTTGCGACACTGTAATATCTATAAGTAGTTTTATTGTTTTTAATCACTTTTACTTTATAAACATCATCACCATCAATTGAGTTAATGCTAACTAGCTCAATTTGATCTTTAGTATAGTATAACTCTTCAAAGATCCCTTGAACATTTTTAGCTTCATCCAACTCTTCCTCAGTCATCATCGTTTTTTGCCCCTGCTGCTCCATATATCCTTTTTCACCACTGAAAGTTCTTTTCATAAGTGACATGGTTTGGCCACCCATATTAGCTTTCATCTCAAAAGATAACTTATTAGGCATCATTTGTTTTGAAGTAGCTTCCGGTGCAAATGGAGCTCCGGGAATTGTAACACTTGCTTTAGTGATTAAGGAGTTAATTGTGTTAAGTTTATCTTTCCCACCAATCGATTCAATGTAATTATTCATAACATCTAATCCAGACATTCCTTCTGGAATAGCTTTATTAAATACTGGTTTAGCAACCGCATTAGCATATTTATCAAAATAATTTATAGGGAATCCAACTTTCTCTAAATTATCAACAACATCACTTCCCTTTCCAACAATTATGATTCTAGATTTCCCAATTTCAAAAAATCTATTTGCAACTCTTTTAACATCCTCTTGAGTTACAGCATTAATTTTTTCTAAGTATGTTTCATAAAAATCATCAGGAAGATTATTTAGTTTAATGTTTAAGGCATATCCAGCAACAGTTTGCGGGCTTTCCAGTCTCATTATGAAATTACCAACATACTTTGCTTTAGCATTCTTTAGAAGTTCTTGATCTACAAGTTCGGTTCTAATTCTCACAATTTCATTTACTATTTGAGTGACTGCACTGTCAGTTACCATGTTTCTAACTTTGGCTCCAGCTCTAAATCTGTCAACACCATATCGGTTAGACCCTAAACTAGAGTAAGCTCCGTAAGTATATCCGTTTTCTTCTCTAAGGTTTTTAAATAGATAACCTTCTCCACCACCACCTAAGATATTATTGGTAATTAAGGCAGCAAAATAATCTTCATCATTCATTTTTAAAGCAACATTATTAGTAATTGAAATACTTGATTGTGTTGCTGTTGGTAAGTCTATGAAGTTAACCTCCGACAGTCCAACATTAGCAGTAAGTTCAGGAGTTAAAGACATAATGTTCTTGGCTTTTTTCCATGAAATAAACTTCTCAGATATTGATTTTTTAACTTCTTTATAATTCACATCTCCAATAACTACAATATATGCATTGTTAGGGTTTGTGTATTTTTTTTGAAATTCTAACGCATCTGAAAATGTAACATTTTCTAAGGATGCCTCAGTTATAAACTCTCCGTAAACATGATTTTTACCATAAGAAAGTGCGTTCCCTAATCTTGCAGATATAGCATCAAGACTTTTCTCATCTGCTTTTAAGCCCTCAATTAATTGCTCTTTTTGTTTATTAAACTCTTCTTCGGTTAAAAGAGGATTAATAATTGCATCAGACATTAATTCTAAAATCCTGTCAGAGTGTTTAGTTAATGAACTTGCAAAACTACTTCCAAAGCCAATATTTACATTTGCACCTCGAAAATCTATTTCTTCGTTAAAATCGTCTTTAGCAATAGTTGTTGTTCCATTTCCTAGCATCGCAGAAATAACTGATAAAACTCCAGCTTTATCTCCTTCTAAAATTGGCCCATTATCAATTCTTAAGCTATAGGAAACCCTAGGAAGTTTGTGATCTTCAACAACTAAAACTTTAATTCCATTTTTCAACTTAAACTCTTTAGGAGTTTTAAGAGATATTTTTGGAGTTGGCCCACCTTTTGGCATTATAGATCTATCTAGTTGTGCGTTAGCACCAAATGATAGTAGAAATATTGATATTAATAATATTATTTTATTTTTCATTTTAATTTTTTTTATAATTATTATTCAGCGGTTTCAGGTAAATACTCTATATCGACTCTTTGATTGGAGTTTAGATATTTTTTAGCAACTGCTTGTATTTCTTCTCTGGTTATAGATCTGTAAATATTGATCTGTTCGTTTATAAGATTAACATCACCATAAAGCATGTAATATCTAGCTAAAGAATTTGCAATCCCAGCAATACTTGAATTAGAGTTTACAAATTGATTTTCAAATTTATTTAATAGCTTTTGATAAGATCTTTCAGAAATTAATTCTGTTTGAATTAGAGATATTTCCTCTTCAATTTCATTAATTAAAGTATCAAGAGGCACATCTCCAAGGGGTAGTGCTAGTGTAGCGAAAATGCTATAATCCATTTGCCCTAAATTTATAACTTGAGTTTGTAAAGCTTGTTTTTGATCATCAACAAGTTTTTTATAAAGAACAGAGCTCTTTCCATCACTTAAGTATGTTGAAATCATATTTAAAACATAAGAATCTCTAGATGCAAAACCCGGAGTTCTAAAAGTTGACAGTACCATAGGTATCTGTATGTTTCTATCGTATGCTTTTACTCTTACATTTTCTGTAATTGGTTCTTCTTTTGGAAAATTTCTGACAACTTTATTTCCAGTTGGAACTTCGTCAAAATATTTTCTAACTAGTGCTTCAGTTTTTTCTGAGTCTATATCTCCTGCTACAATTAATACCGCATTGTTAGGTCCGTAAAAAGTTTTATGATAAGCCATAAATTCTTCTAATGTAGCAGCATCTAAATGTTCCATTTTACCAATATTTTCATCTTTGTATGGGTGAACTTGGAACAAATTTTCATTTAAAACTTTCAATATTTTTCCGTAAGGAGCGTCATATCTTTGTCTTTTTTCTTCTTTTACAACTTCATTTTGAGTGTCAACTCCAATTTGATCAATAACTGGATGTAGCATTCTTTCAGACTCAAGCCATAATCCTAACTCTAGTTTGTTTGAAGGAAAAGTTTCATAATAATATGTTCTATCTTGAGAAGTATTAGCGTTAAAGCTACCTCCATTTGCTGGAATGATTTTCATAAACTCACCTCTACCTATATTTTCTGAACCTTCAAATAAAAGGTGTTCAAAAAAGTGAGCAAATCCAGTTCTCTCTCTATCCCCATCTTTTCCGCCTACGTCGTACATGACTGAAGTCGTCACAACTGGCGCTGAGTTGTCTTGATGTAAGATAACATGCAGACCGTTATCTAAGTCAAATTCTGTAAAATCTACATTCTGAGCAAGTAAATTAATATTGCATAGAATAGTAGCAGAAAGTAATAAAAGAATGTTTTTCATTTTTTTTAAATTTTAGATTGTTTGTAAAATTATATTTTAACTTTTATTAAAGCTGTTAAAAATTCATTAAATTATGTTGGAGGGGCCGCTAATTTACAAAAAAATTATATACAAGGGTAGTTTAGTATGAAAATGAATGTTAGTTTTAAGTCAAAACCTTTGTATGTTAATTTATAAACTTTATATTTGCACTCGTTTTTAAACAAAAAATTAATAAAAAAATTAAGCTATGTACGCAATTGTAGAGATAGCAGGGCAACAATTTAAAGTTGAAAAAGACCAAAAATTATTTGTTCATCGCTTAGAAAGTAAAGAAGGTTCAAAAGTAACATTTGACAATGTTTTTTTACTTGCTAATGGTGAAAAAATATCAGTAGGCGCCCCAGCTATAGACGGAGCTCAAGTAGGAGCTAAAGTCTTAAAACATTTTAAAGGCAATAAAGTTATTGTATTTAAAAAGAAAAGAAGAAAAGGTTATAGAGTTAAAAATGGTCATAGACAGGCTTTAACTGAAATCCTAATCGAAAACATTTTAACTTCTGGAGCTAAAAAAGCTAAAGCCGTTGAGAAGGCTGTTAAATCTGTTGAAAAACCGACTAAAACTGCTAAAACACCAGCTAAAAAAGAAGTAAAACCTAAAACTATCAAAAAAGATAATGTAGATTTATCTAAGCAAACTGTTACTGCTCTAAAAGCTATGGCAAAGGCTAAAGGAGTTAAAGGTATTTCATCAATGAAAAAAGATGATTTGATAAAATCATTAAGTTAAACATAAAAACTATTAATCATGGCGCATAAAAAAGGAGTAGGTAGTTCCAAAAACGGTAGAGAATCAGAATCAAAGCGTTTAGGCGTTAAAATATTTGGTGGTCAAGCTGCTATTGCAGGAAATATTCTTGTTAGACAAAGAGGTACTGTTCATAACCCAGGTGAAAATGTTTATGCAGGAAAAGATCATACTTTACATGCTAGAATAGATGGTGTAGTCAAATTTGACAAAAAGAAAAACAATAAATCATTTGTTTCTATTGTACCATTTGATTCATAATTATATTTTTATATCTATAAAAAAGCCTTTCTAATCTTTTAGAAAGGCTTTTTTTATAAAATTAATATTAGTAGGGTATCTGATGTAGTATAATAACTCTATAACTGATATTTATAATCATAATTGTATATTTGAAAAGTCAGTTTTGTAATATTATAAACTTACCTAACTTTTTTATAATTAGATGCCAATTTATAACTCTTACAGCCCCAATTCTTCAACAACTATTAAAGTTTGGAAAATTCAAGAAAGCTATAATGAATTATTTTCCTCAATCTCCTTAAGTAAATTAACTCTAGAGAAATTAAAACAAACTAAAAGCGAAAGTAAAAGATGCGAAATATTAAGTGTGAGGCATTTATTAATAGCGTCAGGATACTCTGATAATGATCTTTATTATAATGAGTTAGGCAAGCCCATTTTAAAAGGAAATAAAAATATTTCAATTACTCATTCAAAATTATTTTCTGCAGTTATAATTAGTGACTTTAAAGTATCAATAGATATTGAAAATATAAAAGATAAAATTATAAATATTACAGACAAGTTTATAGGTTATGAATATTCATATTTAAATAACCTTAATTATGAAAAAGAAAGACTAACCTTTATATGGTCTATTAAAGAGTGTATTTATAAAATATCTGAACAAAAGCTACCTTATATTTTTAAAGACAAATGTATCGTGTTGCCTTTTTCAATGAATGATGATTCAGTTGTTTCATGGTTAAATTTTAATGGTTTAATTACCTGTTTTAACTCTTATCTTTATAGTTTTGAAGGGTATAATCTAGTTTATTTAATTAACGAAAATTAATGGATTTTATAATTGACTTTTTTATAGAAGCTTACGCTAATAAATCATTTACCATGATGCTTTTAGAATTTACAGCTTTTGTATTTGGAATTGTGAGTGTGATTTATGCGAAAAAAGAAAATATTCTAGTCTACCCAACTGGGATTATATGTACAGTTATCACCATGTATATTCTGCTAGAAGCGAAATATTTTGGTGATATGATGATGAATCTATATTATTCTTCAATGAGTGTTTATGGTTGGTGGAATTGGTCGAGAATTAAGAATGATAGCTCTAAAATTGAAATAACTTATACTAATTACAGAGAAAGAGTTACTGCTATTATATTGTTTTTTGTTACAATTATTATCACATACATTGTCTACATAGTAAATATCTCTAATATTGAATGGGTGAATTATATAGATATTTTAACTTCAGGAATATTTTTTGTCGCTATGTGGTTTATGGCTAATAAGAAAATAGAAAGTTGGGTTTTTTGGATAATTGGTGATCTAATTACAATACCTTTATACTCTTATAGAGGGTTAGGAATGTTGTCACTGCAATATTTAATTTTTACAATTTTAGCAATTCAAGGTTATAATCAATGGAAAAAGAGCTTAGTCAAGTAAAATCAAACTGTGTTAAAATAGTTCTATTTGGTCCAGAATCAACTGGAAAAACCACTCTATCGAGACAGTTAGCTAGACATTACAACTCTGTTTGGGTAAGAGAATTTGCCAGACAGTATCTTCAAAACAAATGGAATAATGAAAGAAAAACATGTGAGCCATCAGATTTAATTCCAATTGCTACTGGACAAATTAGTCTAGAAAATGGGTTAGCTTCAAAAGCAAATAAAGTTTTAATATGCGATACAGATTTATTAGAAACAAAAGTTTACTCAGAAGCCTATTATATAGGTAGTTGTGATCCTGTATTAGAAAAATATGCAATTGAAAACTCATATAATCTTTACTTGCTAACTTATATTGATATTCCTTGGGAAGCTGATGATTTAAGGGATAAACCAAAGGAAAGATTACAAATGTTTAATGCTTTTGAATCCGAACTAAAAAAGTATAACAAACCTTACGTTATTTTAAGGGGTGATAAAGAAACTAGACTAAAAGAGGCGATTTTTCATATAGATAAACTAATTCTAAATAATGTTCAATAAACTTTTAGTTAATAATAATATTTTATACTTTTGTAATGTCTCAAAAGGGGTGCTTTTAAGCTGAGATTATACCCATTGAACCTAGAACAGATAATGCTGTTTAGGAATTTGCAACAAACTATTAATTATTTAAAAATAATTGACCCCTTTTTATTTGATAAAATTTTATCATATGAAAAACCTATTATTTACCTCATTATTTATTTTCACTTCTCTTATTTTTCCTCAAGAAACATCTGTAACAGATGACCTTGAAGTACGAAATTTAGAAGAAATTCTTGTTTCATCTATAAGAGTCGATAAAAATGCACCAATTGCTTTTAGTAATGTTACTAAAGATGATTTAGCTAAAAACAATTTAGGACAGGACTTACCTATTTTATTAAATTCTTTAACCTCGGTAGTTACAACTTCAGATGCTGGAGCTGGAGTAGGATATACCGGGATTAGAATTAGAGGTGTAAATGCACAATCAACAAATATAACAATTAATGGAATCCCATATAATGATGCAGAATCTTTAGGTACCTTTTGGGTGGACTTACCTGACTTTGCTTCGTCTGTTGAAAACCTTCAAGTACAGAGGGGAGTAGGAACCTCTACGAACGGGTCTAGTGCCTTTGGAGCTAGTATTAATATATTGACTGATCTAATTTCTGAAAAACCATATTTTGAAACCTCTAATTCTGTAGGTAGTTACAACACTATAAAAAATACTTTTAAATTTAGTACAGGGATGCTTAATGATTATTTTGAA
>Ga0209709_10004609_pt1 | contig 11044 bp, 22 predicted proteins | sample ArcticOcean_MG_C_2_FD_187435 | JGI IMG/M metagenome (GOLD analysis project Ga0209709, IMG submission 187435) | Marine microbial communities from western Arctic Ocean - ArcticOcean_MG_CB4_136 (SPAdes) (version 2) | ecosystem: Environmental > Aquatic > Marine > Oceanic | place: Arctic Ocean...
TCTTTCATATTTATATCCTCGTTTTATTGTTTATACTACCAGTATATATTAATTTATACTGATAGTATAGTTTTATTTATAATTATCCTTGTTGAGCCTCATGTCTTTGAACAGCTTTTTCATAATGGTAGTCATCTAAGTCATCAATTCTATCGGTATGTAACATTCCATAAGGTGCTCTATATTGTTTCCCATTCATTTCAATAACTGCTTTTCTATCATTAAGCTTAATTATTTTAGCTTGTCTTTGTTTAGTTTTTTGAACTACCCAAACATTTTGCCCTAATTCAAACTCACCATTTACTGTGTCTTTTCTTACTACTGTCATATTAATATCCTCGTTTTATGTTATATTTATAAGCTGTTTTATTAGCTTATACATACAGTATAAACTAACTTATACTAAAAGTATACATTTAATTTGAGTTATTTTGAGTTATTTTGATGTTTTTTTTTGAGCTAATAGAGGGTCAATTATACCATTTTGGACATATCTTAGATGGTCATTTGATTTATTCAAGGCATCTATACTAGAGCATATTTCATCAATATTATATCGGTCAAACTTTTCAGATATTAGTTGTGCGATAATATTATTAGCATGGTAAGTTGCTCTTTCTTTAACTACTTTACCAACTTCTTGCACTCTGCTTTTTAATTCTTCTTCACCCAGTTCTTCTAATCTTTTTTGGTATTTATCATTGTTCATTATATTTATCTCCAGCTTTCGCCATTTATCCAGCATACTAAAACTTTTCTTTTGCCACTGGTTACAGGTGTAACACAATGATTCATAAAGCTAGTGAATGCCACTAATTCTTCTGTGTTGTTTTGAATAACAACTTCTTCTCCACCACTAATTATTTTTAATTCTCCACCAGTAAAGTCATCATCTAATATCCAAGAGATTGATATTTTTCTAGTAGAACCCATCTCACAATTTATGTCAGTATGAGTTTTATAAAAATCTCCAACATTATATTCTAAATATTGTATGTCTTGAATTGCAGATATTTTATAATTAAAAACTTTATTTAATTCTACTGCATACACATGGAACAAATCTGCAATTTTTGAGTTCATTGGTATTCTCCACATATTCACTTTTCTAGTCAGCTTGTTATCACTTCCATAATTAACTTTGGCATCTTGTGGAACACCAACACCACTTGATAATTCTACTCTCACTGAAACTAAATCAGCACGACTAATAGGAAGTTTTACAACACCATAGTTTGGATTTAATGTCATGTCAGGACTTCCATTAATTTGAAAAAAATCATTTTTGAAAATACTAATTGACATTATTTACTCCTAAGTTCGTGGGCAGAAGAAAAGCACATCTACCCACTTTGATGATTGCCAAGTCCTTGGGGGGATTAGAAAGGAGCCTCATCTTTCTCTCTTATCTCTAATCCATAGTATGAGTCATTGTCATAAACATTCAAAGTTTTATCTTTGCCATCTATATTAATGAACCCAGTTTTAACTGTTTTAGAATCAGATTTTTTTGGGTCAAACAAACAACCCACCTCTTGGTATACAGTAAAATATTCAGTTCCTTTTGCAGATAATGCTTTAGTAACAATTATCTTTCTAGGATATCTGTCAGGTATTCTGCTACCATCTTCATTGACATATGGTTTACTATCTCTAATACTTCCTTTCTTAAATAACTCTAAACCATCAGGGTCACTTAAAGAACCTTTACAATACATATCTTCTTGTTTTATTTCTGTCATTTTACCACCTCTAAATTTTTATCTTCTAATATCTCAACAATTTGAAAGAACCTGTCAGGATTACATTCTTTTTGTAAGTCCACCATCATATTTGCCTGTTTTTCTTTATCAAATGGTTTATTTGCAACCAAGTAAAATTCATTGGCTACTTTTTGTAAAACTAAATATTTCATATCATCTCCTAAAATTTATTTGTTTGATTATTGTTTATTGTCTTTTCAGGACTTGCTACATTAGCATCATCATCATCTGTTATTATACTTCCAAATCCATATAGCATATGCAATGAATATCTTTTTGCATAGGTCACAGTACTGGCAAATGCCTGTGGGTTATCTTTGTTATTACAAAACAAAGGATATTTACATCTTAATATATCAGTATCATTTATGTGTCTGACTACAGTGTTTAAATACTGCTGTCCATCTTCACAAATAATGCTTTGAGTAAATATCAAACCAAATTGCAAACCCTCGTTAGCACATGCAATAGCATCTTCTAATGTAGAGTATGGTGTACCTTTAGGATTTTCATCTGACTTAAATCTAGAGTTTCTGCCAGTAGCATCTGACTTTAATTTAAGTGATTGATATTTATGAATTGCAGTCATTAAACCCAATTCATCATTGTCTTTTCTTGTTTGCTCATTATGAGCTTTCATGTGTTTGCTTTCCATTTTGTGTGCCTCATTTTCATTGTTACTTTTAATATATTATACTATTTTTATACATATTTATAGTATTATTTCTTTATTTTAGATAAATAATATCTTTTGTGGTTTTTTCTCTCGTTAATCTTATCTCTTTATTACTTTTTTTATATTCCTCGTAGAAAAACTCATACATAAATATGTTTAACTGTAGTACTCCTGTTTTGCCTAAGTTCTCAAAATTTTTAACAAAATAACTATTGTCATTATTAAAAAATATTTTCCTCATTTCTCCAAAATTAGAGATTTTTTTCCATCTTAAAGAGTTAACAACACTAACTGATAAAAAATTATATCCATGTAGTTCTTTCAAAGTAAGTTTGTCTTTTTCTTCTGAGCTTAATTCATTCCAATTTTTTAAAAATAAAAGATAATTTTCGTGTCTTTTTTCAGATGAATCTAATTGACGACCCATACTTCTCCACTTGTGTTTTTTATCATGGTAAGAATTTTTTAATAATTGTTTATTCATAGTATTATTTTTCTAACTCTATATTATTTTTCTTCAAAGTATCTTTGACTGATTCTTTAATAAGTTTAGACCTAAATGCTTTTTCAATATCAGGACTCATACCACTAAAAATAAATGTATCATCAACGAGTTCGCCTATTCTTTTCTCGATACCTTTAACATTTTTATTATCTTTTTTTACTTTTATTTTCTTCATTTTTTGTTTCTCCTATAAGTTTAGTTAAATACCAATGAGCTTTTATTAAATCCTCAATGCCATTCTTCAGTTTATACCTAGAAACATATTTGATTATATTGCCCTCTAGGTAATTCATTTTTTGGTCAAGTATAAAATCAATGACTTCAATCTTGCCTTGCTTGTAGTGTTTTGGATTTATATTATCTTTCAAAATACAAACCACTCCTCAAATGTAGGCATAAATTTTTTAACATCTCGCCTAATCATTTGTGTGCCACCCATTTCATCAGCACTTATAAGAACTATGTTTTCAATATTCTCATTAAACATTTCATTGTACATAACTGCATAGGCAGTTAATTGAACTCCATAATTATCTTTAATACTTTGTTTGGGTGAATTAGAAGTTTTAAAATCTATGACAGCTAGATATCCCTTGTCATTATTTAACCCTTTAATCTTAGCGATACAGTCCACACGACCATGTATTTTATAAGTGTCAGAATATAATTCTTGCTCAATAAATATTTCATCTCGAACCATCTCAAGATAACTTAACATGTTCATGAATAAACCATTTGCCAAAACACTATCGCACATATGAGATATTGGCATTGAATTTTCATCAGAACTATAGAGATGTTTATCTTCTGTCATAAAATATTCTTCAATCATTGAATGAACTTTTGAACCTCTCTCAGCACATCTTTTCATTTCAAAGTTAGCAACATCTTCACCTAATTCTTTTCTCCATTTTTCTAACCCACGATTGGGTCTAGCATTAATTACACTTGTAACACTTTGGTAGCCAAGACTCTTTTTTTTAAGAATCTCGGAAGTTGCTATTGTTTTCCATTTTTCGTATTTATTCATTTTTAAATGACCTCAAAACAAATTCTTCTATTTTAGGTTTTCTGTCTATCCATTTAGTTTCTGATTCATTTTCCATAAATATTTTAAGTATAAGCAAATCTTCCACAGTAGCTTTTATTTTATATTTTTTAAAAAATTGTAAAGTGCGTTTTAATAATTTTTTATCCATATCGAAATGTTTTCTTAAATACATAAGTATATGTGATGACCTTACACTTATTGCATGTGCTTTTTCATCTATATCAATTATTATTCTAAACATTAGTCATAACCAAAATATCATTTATAGTGTATTTATTGCTTTCAAAATACATATCTCTTTCTATTGGCAATCCCATAACACCTTTAAACTCTTTAAGTTCTTTGAGGTCAATATAACCAGCCTCTCTTTCGTGTAATTGAACAACACCAAAAGCAATATTTGTTTCAGGGTCTAACTCAGTTAGCCACCAAGTACCAGCACCTGTGGGATTAAATAATTTAACCACTACTTTAAAATCTACACTTCTAGGGTTTTCATCATTCCATTCTTTTTTATGAGCTATGTGATTTTTCATTAGTTTTTCTTTTTGTGATTTTAAAAATAATTTCATGACATATCTCCTCTGTAAATATAAGTTGTAAACCATTTGCCATTAACTGTTGTATCTTTAGACTCAATATTAAAATGGCATCTAAGATTAAAAATTATTGATGACAATCTTGTTGCTCTAAATTTTTCTATAGCAATCCAAGATGTAATTGATTTGTTTTTTAATAAGTACGCTAACACTTTCTCAGATTGAGTTTTAGGGTTAGTAACATTGTAACCATTTATGTATGTTTCTTTTTTCATTATTTATATACTCGTTTAAGTTAATTGCTGGGTAGTTTAGGTGATACCCACACCATTCATTATTGATTAAAGTTATTATATAAAGGATGAAGTAGTGTATAATTTCTTCCTTTTATAAATGCAAGTAATAAAGTGTCTTTTTGTATTTCTGTCATTTTTTCATCTGATGTTTCTTCTATTGCTTTGATTAGCGATTCTGTTAATTTATTTGATATTTTCATAATATTTTCCTCGTTTAAGTTAACATGATTCATTATAATACTAATAGTATTAGTAAGTAAAGTATTATTATTACTTTATATATATTTACTTTTAATATAAAATAAACCATAATAGCTTAATAAACATGGAGATAAATTAAATGAGATTTAAAGATTACCTTAAAAATCAATCACTTAGCGTGAGCAAGGTAGCAAGAGCATTAGCTGTTCCTGAAGTGACAGTCAATTCTTGGAAGTATGGACATAAGATTCCAACGAAGAAAAACATGCATAAAATAGTTGACTTCACTAATCAGGAAGTTCAACCGAATGATTTTTATCAATGAGTTTTACAGCAATTTCATGGGCAACTAAACAGAAGACAGATTGTGGTGGGAGTAAATTATTATTACTCATGCTTTCTAATTATGCTGATGATGAAAATAAATGTTATCCGAGTCTAAATCATTTAGCAATTATTTGTTGTTGCTCAGAAAGTAGCATTCAAAGATATATAAAAAAATTAGTTAAATCTAATTTAATAAAAGTCTTCAAAACAGGAAAAGGTATTAGAAAAAATAACAACTATGTTGTTCAATGTCCTAAAAATGATGTAGTCAATATGACTGCTAATACTAATATAAATAACAACTTAAAAAAATTTGTTAGAAAGGGTAGAAATAAAAACTTTATTGCTGGTTGAATTTAATACTTTACATATTAATATTTAAAGTATAGTATTATATTTTAACAAAGGGGGAAACAATGAGTGGTAAAGAAGAATTCAAAGACAATTCGAATTCTGATTCGAAGTTAGATTCGAAGAAAGATATACATAAAGGAAAGGAAAGTAAAATAAAGGACATGACACCTGTGGTGTCTAATAATAATACTAATGGTCAAATTGATGGCATTCATACTGCCAAAAGTTTGTATGATGGTTTGTGGGAACTTTATGAGGGTAAAACTTCTAAAAGATATTCAACAGGGTTTAAAGACTTAGACCCATTCATGAGATTGGTAAAACCTAGTTTTATATTAATGACTGGTACTCCTAATTGTGGGAAGTCATCATTAACTTATTCGATAATCATGAAAACTGCTAGAGAGTATGGTTTTAAATATATGATATTTTCTCCTGAACATTCTCTTGCGATAAATTTAAAAAGACTTATTGAGAAGTATGTGCAGAAACCTTTTGATATCATGTTTGAAAATAGATGCACGATTGATGAAGTTACTGAGGCAGTAGAATTTATTGAAAAACATTTTTTCTTTGTAGACAAGAAAGGTGATTCACCTGACATAGATTGGATATTGCAAAGAGCAAAATATTGTGTAGACAACTATCAGATTGATGGAATAGTCACAGACCCATACAACGAAATAAATCCAGCAAGGTCAAATCTAAGAGAAGATGAACACATCTCAGTTCTCATTAGCAAGATAAAAAGATTTAATCGAGAAACCAATACTATAACTTTCATGGTTGCTCACCCTACCAAGCAAATAAGAAACCCTGATGGATTGTTTGAAGTTAAAAGCCTCTATGATGTGAGTGGTAGTAGTCACTGGAATAATAAAACAGATTTAGGAGTTATTGTAACAAGAGATTTTGAAAGAGGTCAGACTAAAGTAAGAATAGCAAAAGTTAGAGAAGTTGGTGTTGGTGGCAACATTGGTGAAACCACATTAAGATTCAACATGAAAACTATGTGTTACGATTCTTTGATGGACAATAAATTTTAGGAGAATGTATGCAAATAATAGAAAAAGATATAAATGATTTGATACCAGCAGAATATAATCCTAGAGAATTAACTGTTGGTCAGCACAAGAACATTAAAGAAAGCATTCAAAAGTTTGGTGTAGTAGACCCAATCATAGTCAATGTGAACACAGGGAGAAAGAATATAGTCATTGGTGGTCATCAAAGATTAGCCATCTGCAAAGAGTTAGGTCACATTTATGTTCCCTGTATCGAGCTAGATTTGCCTCTTGAGAAAGAGAAAGAGTTGAATGTCAGGTTAAATAAGAATGTCGGTCAATGGAATATTGAAGACTTAGCCAACAACTTTGATGTTAAGGATTTAAAAGATTGGGGGTTTGATTCTAAGGAACTGCATTTTGCAGACATAGAAAAAGAGATTAGCACAGACATAGAACCTAAAGAAACTAAGTACGAGCTGGTGATTCAGGTTGATAGTTATGAAGTGCAAGACAATCTATTTACAGAGTTTCTTAAAAGAGGATTGATGTGTAGAAAGAAATAAAAAAAAGAGCAACCACATGGCTACTCTTTCTAACATACTTTCTTCTATCTTTTTACTTTAGTCAAAATATCAGAACATTCAAATACAGCACTTTGGAATTTGCTTAATTCACTTTGTGTTCTTTTTAGGTCTAAAAAATTATCAAAAAGTTCTTCACTGTTATCTAAACTTGATAATATATCGTTATATGAATCAAGAGTTCTATCATATTGTATATCTAATATTTTACATTCTTCATGTTCTTGATAAACAGAACATCTGTATACTGCATCATCAGGCAATGAATCAATAACCTCTTTGCTAAAAAACTCACACCTTATCTGTCCACCTCGTGGATTTGATATGGTTTTTACATCTGTGGGTTCTGCACCACTAAAGCTACGATAGCTTATTCCATGTTTCATAAATAACTGTCTTTTTTTAGACAGAACATCATCAATTTTTCTATTTTTGATTTTTTCTATTTCTTGTATCATTTTTTTATTCAATTTACTATCCTCGTTTTTATTAAATTTATAAGTCGTTTTATTAACTTATACTTACAGTATACTATACTTATACTTAAAGTATAGATTTATTTCACTTTATTTCACCTTATTTTTCTTGCATTTATTTTATTTTTACACTATAAAAGGAATATATGCCTAAAATTGTAAAAAAAACTGAAGAATTGACAAGAATGGTAAGTAAATTATCAGGTATGGGTATTACTCATGAACAAATCTGTCTTATCGCTGGTATAACTAGACCAACACTAAACAAATACTACAGTGAAGAATTAAAGGTTGGTAAAGCACAGGCTACTGCTACTATTACAAGCAAATTATTTAGTATTGCTACAAGTGATACTAAACAGGCTCTTGGTGCTTGTATTTTTTGGCTAAAGACACAAGCTGGTTGGAAAGAAACTGAGGTCGTTGAGATAAATAATGTATCAGATGAAAACGAAAAATTTGAAAAATTGGTCAAGTCAGTTCGACAATCTAAGCTATCAGAAAAAGATAGCAATGAATCTACTCACTGAGTGGTACGACAAAGCAAGACCATCTCAATTAGTAGAAGATGAAGATGAATTTAATATTCATTTATTCTTAGCTGGTCGTGGTTGGGGTAAAACTTTAACAGGTGCATACGACATTGTTGAATATTGCTTAAGAAATGATAATGTAGTTTGTGGTGTAGTCGCACCAACTTATGGAGATTTAAAAAGAGTTGTATTTGCTGGTGACTCAGGTTTTATAAATATAATTGATAAAAGATTACTCAGTAACACTGGTTATAATAAATCAGATAGTGAAATACATTTCTACAATGGCTCAAAGATAATTGGATTTCCAGCAATAGAACCTGACAGACTTCGTGGAGTTCAATTCCATAGAGCATGGTGTGATGAGTTAGCCTCATGGAGATACACAGAAACATTTGATAACTTAATGATGGCATTGAGATTGGGTCAAAATCCTAAGTGCATAATTACTACAACACCTAGACCAACAAAAATAATAAAGACTCTTGCCAAAAGAAGTGATACCAAGTTAATTACAGGCTCAACATTCGAGAACATTGACAACCTAGCAGAATCATCTATTCAAATGTTAAAAGAAAGATATGAGGGTACTCGCATGGGTAGACAAGAACTTTATGCAGAAATACTAGAAGATATTGAGGGTGCATTATTTAATTATAAAAACATTGAAGAAAATAGATTAGCAAACTATCCAATAGACTTACAAAGAATTGTTGTTGCTATTGACCCAGCAGTTACCAGCAATGAGAACTCAGATGAAACAGGAATGATAGTTGCTGGTCGTGATATTAATAATCATTACTACATCTTGCATGATGGTAGCCAAGTGAGTTCACCTGATGAATGGGTTAAGAAAGCCATATCACTTTATAAACAATATGAATGTGATAGGATTGTAGCAGAGGTTAATAATGGTGGCGATTTGATTGAGAGATTATTGCGAACACAAAGTCAATCAGTTCCTTACACTAGTGTCAGAGCCAGTAGAGGAAAAATTGTTAGAGCCGAGCCGATATCAGCACTGTATGAGCAGAATCGGATTCACCATGTAGGAGTGTTCAAGGATTTAGAGGAACAGATGTGCCAGTTTACAGGAAATGGGGTACAATATCATGATGATAGAGTTGATGCTTTAGTTTGGGCGATAACCTCACTACAGAATAGTGGTCAAGCAATATTTAAGATTAGTTAGGAGTTGTAATGGGTATATTTGATAAATTTTTTAAAGGAAGTATTCAAAGAAAAGAATCGCCAACAGTTATGATAAACAGACTAGAGGCATACATGGGTAAGTCCACTAGAAGATACAAAGATTATGCCAAAGAGGGTTATCAAGACAATGCAATTGTACACAGATGTGTAAAACTAATTGCTGATTCAGCAAGTGCAGTACAACTAAAAGTATTTGATGGTGATATAGAATTAGAAAATCATGAATTACTATCTTTATTAAAAAGACCTAATCCTTTACAAAGTGGTGGAGAATATTTCTCATCTTTATATTCTTATTTATTAATTTCAGGGAACTCATATCTTTTAAGAGATACAGAAAATGATACACCACCTAGAGAATTATATTTATTAAGACCTGACAGAATTAAAATTAAATCAAGTTCTTCAATGATTCCTGATTATTATTGTTACTTAGTAGATGGTCAAGTTATCAAAGAATATCCTGTAGACCAAGACAATGGTCAATCACAATTAAAACAAATTAAATTATGGAATCCTTTAGATGACTTTTATGGTTTAAGTCCAATGTTGGCTAGTGCTTATAATATTGACCAACATAATTTAGCTGGTTTACATAATGTTGCATTATTAAAAAATGGTTGCACACCCAGTGGTATGTTGAAGTTTCAACCCAAAGATGAAACAGGAATGTCTGCATCTTTAACTGATGACCAAAGAGCAAGATTGTTAGAAGACTTGGAAATGAGATTTCAAGGAAGTGCTAATTCAGGCAGACCCATGTTGTTAGAGGGTGACTTTGAATATAAACAATTAGGACTCAATCCTAAAGATATGGATTTTTTAGAACTTCTTAATTTATCAGCAAGAGAGATTGCTTTATGCTTTGGTGTACCAGCTCAGATGATTGGAATACCTGAAGCAAATACATACAGCAATATGGAAACAGCAAAACTTGCATTGTACGAGGAAACTATTATTCCTTTACTAACTAGAGTTCAATCTGACCTCAACGAGTTCTTATCGCCTCTTTATGATGGTGATATAAGAATTGAATATGACTTATCCAGTATTCCAGCAATGGCAGAGAAAACAAAGCAAGTGTATGCGAATGTTACTCAAGCAGTACAAACTGGAATCATGACTCGTAATGAAGCAAGAGAAAAATTAGGTCTTGAAGAAATTGAGGGTGGTGATGAACTATATATCCCAAGTAATTTATTTCCTATTGGGGAAGTAGATGCCTCAAGTGTTGAAGATAATGATATGCCAGTTGATGCAGAGGGTAATGAAAAAGACTTTGATATTGCATATGGCAAAAAAGAAAAGTAAAACTCTAGCTGAAAAATTGCATATGAGAAGTGTTGCAGAATTAGGTTGCATAGCTTGTAAGAAGTTAGGTTATGAGGGTACACCAGCAGAACTTCATCATATCCAAAGTGGAGTTTTTGGAAAGAGGTCAGACAATTACTCAGTAATTCCTCTGTGTCCACATCATCATAGAACATCAAATGAAAGTTATCATTTATCCCCAATTTGGTTTA
>Ga0209709_10004610_pt1 | contig 11044 bp, 14 predicted proteins | sample ArcticOcean_MG_C_2_FD_187435 | JGI IMG/M metagenome (GOLD analysis project Ga0209709, IMG submission 187435) | Marine microbial communities from western Arctic Ocean - ArcticOcean_MG_CB4_136 (SPAdes) (version 2) | ecosystem: Environmental > Aquatic > Marine > Oceanic | place: Arctic Ocean...
TATGAAGACCTTTAAATCTACCAATCCCATGATCAACATGGACTATTAAATCATTTAAATCATAAGTGCTTAAATCTGTTAAAAAACTATCGGCACTTATCTTTCTATTATTTTGATTGAATACGAATTCATTGAAAGAATATACAATTAACCTCTTGATATCATCAATTGGTTTTTGATCAGATAAATTGAATGTTTGTAATTTTTCAATATCGCTACCAAAAGTATCAATTCTTACTGGATTATCATAGCCACTAGGGAATATATCAATAACATCCCCTTTAACTGAAAATTCTCCAGGCTCTCTAATATTGCTAACTCTTATATAGCCGTTTTCACTTAAATAATTGATAGTTTCTCGATACTCAAAATTATCATCTTTATTAATAACAAGAGAAACCTCTTCTTTTTTAATTTGAGGTAAAGGCATTATTTTTTTATAGCTGTATCTTTTAATAAGTGAAATATTCTATTATCTATTTCAGACGGCAGTGATTCTTTGTCTAATAGACATTTATAAATTAAATCATCCTCACAATCTAATAGTGTGCTAAACATTTCTAGTTCGTTTTCATCAAATAATAGTATGTATTTAGTAGCAAAATTGCCTAAAAGCATATCCATTTCCTTGGTTCCACGATGCCCAGCACGAAATGAAAGTTTTTTTCTATGTATTTCTATGTCATCCATAATTTTTAAAATATATTAACTTTATGCGTCCTAAAATCTTATATCCATTATTTGGCCCTTTAACTTCTATTAAGGGAATTGGACCAAAGAATGCATCTCTTTTAGAGTATCTTTGTGGCAATTACATTGTAAATTTACTAACACATTCACCTGCTTCTTATATAGATAGGAGAAATAACCCGAAAATAAAGGATTTAAAAGAAGATTCTATAGTTACACTAACAATAACTGTAGAAAGCCACGCCCCATCTTTTAATAAAAGAATGCCATATAGAATTAATTGTTCCGATGAAACAGGGCTTATTTCAGTTGTTTATTTTAACGCAAGAGCAATTTATATAAAAAAATTATTTCCTATAAATAGTAAAAAAGTTATCAGTGGTAAAGTTGAGGCTTACAATGATATTTATCAAATGGCTCATCCAAAATATGTAGTTAATTTAAACGAGCTAGAAAATATTAAACAAATAGAGTGTGTATATCCATTAACAGCTGGAATAACTTCTAGAATATTAAGAAAATCTATTGATTCAGCTTTAATAACTTGTGTAGATTTACCTGAATGGATACCAGAAGACATCATAAATAAAAATGGATGGTTAAGTTGGAAAAAATCATTAATAAATTTACATAAACCAAAAGAAATTTACACAAACATAATTGATAACAAGTATTTAAACAGACTTGCGTTTGATGAATTGTTTTCTCATCAGTTAAAATTAAGGTTAGTTCGAAATAAACTTACTTTAATTAAAGGAAATTCACTTAAGCCGACAAATAAATTGATTAAGGTACTTGAATCTAATTTAGATTTTAAACTTACTATTGATCAAATAAAATCCATTAATGAAATTAGTCAGAATTTAAGTTCTGAAAATAAAATGCTTCGTTTATTACAAGGAGATGTTGGTAGCGGCAAAACAATTGTGGCAATTTTTGCTTTACTTCAAGTTGTTGAAAATAATAAACGAGGCATCTTGATGGCGCCTACTGAGTTACTAGCTCAACAGCATTATGAAACTATAAAAAAATTCTTAAAAGATTTAAAGATATCAATATCGCTTATTACTGGATCAGCTAAAAATAATAGAGATTACAAGGCCGATATTATAATTGGTACTCATGCATTATTTCAAGAAGATGCATCTTTTACAGATGTTGGTTTGTTAATTATTGATGAGCAGCATAAATTTGGTGTCCATCAAAGAATTTTATTAAATGAAAAAGCTGGCAATGAATGCGACACTCTTTTGATGACTGCAACTCCAATTCCAAGAACTTTGGAGTTAGCTGCATATGGAGATATGGATATATCGAAATTAGTATCAATGCCTTTAAATCGGAAGGCCATAATAACTAAGTCAATGAGTAACGATAAGATATCTGATCTTAAAACTGCATTGTTAAAAAAAATAAAAAACAACGAAAAGATTTATTGGGTTTGTCCTCTCGTAGAAGAATCTGAAACTAGCTCAATTCAATCTGTTACTGCCAGGTTAAAAGACTTGCAAAATTTTTACGGTAATGAGGTTGTTTCAATGATCCATGGTAAAATGAAAAATGATGAAAAAAACCAAATTATGGCGAATTTTAAAATGGGAAATACAAAAATTTTAATTGCTACATCAGTAATTGAGGTCGGTATTGATGACCCGGATGCAACAGTCATAATAATTGAAAACTCAGAACGTTTTGGTTTATCTCAACTGCATCAATTACGTGGTCGTGTCGGTAGAGGTGTAAAGGAATCGTCTTGTATTTTACTCTTTCAAAAGCCATTAACTGATACAGCTAAAAAGAGAATTAAAATCATGAAGGAAACAAATGATGGATTTAAAATTGCTGAGGAAGACCTAATAATAAGGGGGTCCGGTGAAACTTTAGGTACAAGACAAAGTGGATTACCTGACTTTAGGTTATGTGACCTTTCTATTCATCAATCAATTTTAGAAATGGCAAGAAACCTATCAATTGAAACTATAAAAACTGATCCCACCCTTAAAACCTCAAATGGGAAAGCACAACGAACATTGCTGCATTTATTTAATAATGAAGTGGCAATTGATTATATTAAATCAGGTTAACTATTAATTTCTGGAATTACCATTCCTGCAGATACAATCAATTTTATAGCATCTTCGTATTTCATATCTAAGATTATTACATCTTCCTTTGGAATAAATAGTAAAAATCCAGAAGTTGGATTTGGAGTCGTTGGAACAAAAACATTTACCATTTCAATACCAGCCTTGTCTCTGATTTCCCCTTTTGCACTGCCTGTCATAAAGCCAATAGCTTGTATTCCTTTTCTTGGATATTCAAACATTACAACTTTTTGAGAATCTGTGTCTGTTTTAGAGAAGGTTTCTGTAATTTGTTTGATGGCAGTATATATATTCCCTGCTAACGGCACTCTTTTAATTAAAGTATCAAAATAGCTTACAATCGTGCGGCCAAATAATGTTGAGGTAATGAAACCAAGTATTATAAAAAAAACAACCGCAATTACTAATTCTAACCCTGGTATCTGGTAAGGTAAAAATTGATTTGGATTGAATTGTGAAGGTAGTAAGCCAGCAATGAATTCCACTATAAATATTGTTAGATAAATAGTTGCGCCAATTGGTGCTGCAACTAAAGCGCCAGTAAAAAAGTTGCGCTGAATATTTTTTAACAAACCGGTTTTATTCTTATTTGACATGATTAAATTTTTATAATTTACTATACTAAAGTTACATAATAATTATCATAAATTTTAGCGTATGACTATATTTAAAGAATATCAAAATTATGATGGCATTGGCATTGCTCAGCTAATTAAATCTAAAGAAGTATCTATTGAGGACGTTTTAGAAACGGCAATAGATAGCTTAAAAAAAAATAATATAAAATATAATTTTTTAACTACAGAACTGTATGATTATGCCAATGAAGCTAGTAAAAAGATAGATACTGAAAACAGTCCTTTCGCCGGCGTACCAATGCTCCTTAAGGATATGGACTCCTCACTTGCTGGTTACCCCATGATGCAAGGCAGTAAATATTTAAAAAACACTAAGCAAAAATTCAATAACGTCTTGACGAATCGCTTTATATCAAGCGGTGCGTTAATTTGTGGTAAATCTGCAGCTCCTGAATATGGATTAATGATTACAACTGAACCGAATGAATTTGGTCCAACAAGGAACCCATGGGACACAAATAGAACTACTGGTGGTTCTAGTGGTGGTTCTGCATCAGCGGTTGCATCAAGATCTGTACCTATAGCGCATGCTAGTGATGGTGGCGGTTCCATAAGAATTCCCGCTGCTTGCTGTGGCTTAGTTGGTTTAAAGCCAACTCGTGGGAGAATTTCTTTCGCTCCATCACATGGAGACAAATGGGCGGGTTTTACTCATTCTGGTATTGTATCAAGAACTATAAGAGACACTGCCCATATGTATGACCATATATTTGGAAATGAAATAGGTGATCCTTATAAGACTGATTATATCAAGGGATCATTAACATCTGGACTAGCAATACCACAAAAAAAATTTAAAATTGGTTTTGTAACAAAGAATTTCATTGAAGGCACAGAATTAAACGATAACGCATCTAAAGCTATGAATTTCAATGCAAGCGCTTGTGAGAAATTAGGACATAAAGTTGAAGAGTTAAATTTAAATTACGATGCAATTACTTTATCTAGAGCTTTCGTAATAATATTAACTTCTCATGTTTCACAAATGTTTAATGAGTTAAAAGAGACTGTCGGAAGATCTTATAAGAATAGTGAGGTAGAAGTTGGCAGTAGACTATTTGATTATTTAGGAAAAACATTTAGAGGTAGTGACTATACTTGGGCTAGATATTACACTCAAAAAGTAGCAAGAGATGTAGAGGAGCAGATGAATGCATATGATGCTGTCATAATGCCCATTATAACATCAGAACCAGCAAAATTAGGTACAATTGGACCAAATAAGACTGATGAATTAATCAATGAGATTTTAATGAAATTACGGCTTGGATGGATTTTTAATATATCGTCTATTAGAAATAAAATACTTGATGGTTTAGCTCCAAAGAGTCTCTGGTTTGCTCCTGGTTGCATGCTTCAGAACATAACAGGTCAACCTGCAATATCCCTACCAACATACTGGACAGATAACAAGTTACCTATTGGCGTTCAGTTTGTGGGCGCTTACGGAAGTGAGGCAAAATTACTTAATCTTGGACAGCAACTTGAGAATGAGTATAGATGGCAGGAAAAAAAACCAAATATTTAATTAATATTCAGTTCTTTAATTCTTGCTTTAAAGCCAAAGCTTAAACCAAATATATTAATAACACTTATAAAGGAGATAACCTTTTGAATTGTCACCTGCTCTATTAAGGCATCCATGCTATCTCGAGGACTACCATTGGTTAGTTGGTAAATTACATAACCAGTGGTAAATAAGAAAAAAATTAACGTCATATATGCATAAAAATTAGGAACACTGCTTCTAAAAAAAACAATAATATAGAAAAAACCAGCAGGAATTAATATTCTAAAAGCTGTTTTTGCAAAATAGATATGTTCGTACAAATATAAGTCATGCGGTGTAAGTCCAACACCTGCAAAATGGATAGTACCCGCAAAAAAGAATAATGATCCTAATAATGCAAAGTAAAAATTTACTTTATCATCCTTAAAAAGCCATGGCACGAATAAAAATCCAATACCGACCGCAGCAAAAATAAACATTGAAAAATTAAAAAAAAATGCTGATAAAAAATTTACATCCCCTGCTCTTGAGGCATAGCCTCCTAGGTCACTTAAGAAATTATGCGAAAATGAATAACCAACTTGTAATGGGTCGTGAATATTACCACCAGGATAAAAATACGCAGCAACAAATACTGATATAACAAAGTATATTGAAACAAATCTTAAAATTGTAACGGTAAAAAAATTATACATTAAAGTCCTTTTCTCTTTATTATATTGGCAAAACCAAAACTGAATATAAGCAGTGATACATTCATAGATAAAATAACAGTTTTTTGCAATATGACATTTGTTTTCAGATCGCGCATACTAAATGTTTCATAAAATAATTCTTTTTGATTTATCGGGTCTACTACAGGCTGACCACTTAAATAGAAGGCATAAGCAATTGTTACAAAAACCATAATTATTGTACCGGTAGTATATTTGTTACTTGTCGCACTAAAGAAAAAAGCAAAAGAAATAAATAAATATGCAATAATAATTAAATTAAAAGCATTTGTGACAGCAAAGATATGGTCTGGAAAGTATAAATCAGCTGGTGTAAGACCAACTCCAGCAAAAAAAACACATGCTACAAAGATACAAATTGCACCAATCCATGCACAAGACAGTGAATAGATATTTTCATTAAATAATTTTGGAATCATTAAAAATCCAAAACCAACAAGTAAGTTTAAATACATTGCGCTATTAAAGAAAAAGGCAGAAATAAAATTTATTTCATTTGATAACGTTCTATAAAAACCAAGCTCACTAAGAAAATTTGCTGTAAAGGCATATCCGATCTGACTACTATCTAAGTGATTGCCGCCAGGATAAAAATAGGCAGCTATCACTATAGCAGCAAAAAAATATACTAGAAAAAATCGAGGAATGTAAACGCACCAAAATTTATACATGAGGAATTAAAGTTGTGAGAAGCTACTATAGATTATAAAAGCCAGAAAAACTGAGATAATTACGTACATTAGTTTATTGTTAAGATTCATAAATACTGTAATGTTAATAAATGATTAATTCTGAAAGATATACAACATATAAAGATTTCTTTCCACATTATTTACGTGAGCATAGCAAAAAACGTACAAGGCTTCTTCATTACATGGGGACTGGGTTTTCTAATTTTTTACTTATTATTGTTGTTGTCACACAAAATTACTATCTCATTCCATTAATGCTTCTTGCAGGTTATGGTCCTGCATGGGTGGCACATTTCTTTATTGAACATAATAAACCAGCAACATTTCAATATCCATTATGGTCACTTATTGGTGACCATCACATGACCTTACTGATGTTGACAGGTAGATTAAAAGACAAAATGTCCAAAGCTGGTGTTAATACTTAGATTAACATAATAAATCTAATGACAATCAGACTAACAACTACTTGACTAAATAACCACAAGGCACCTCTTACACTTGTATCCTTAGTATAAATATGAATATAACTATGAGCAGCTCTTAAAAGAACATATATCCAACAGTTAATTAATAAAAAAATATCATTAATGTTTTGTAAATATGCAATTGTTGAAATTAGATAAAAAATTATTGGAAATTCAAATAAATTAGTCAAATTATTTTTGATTAATAAAAGCCATTCAGGAGAACTTGATTTTGGATTTAAAGGTATGCCATCTTTCTTCCACTTCTTATCATTATTCATTAACCACACTGATCCGTAAGTATGAACAAAGCCTACAAGTAGAGTTATAATAACTAGAAATAAAATTGGATATATAATTGAGTTTGTCAACTTACAGCATTCCACATAATCTAATGATCATGTAGGTATTTATTAAAAATGCTCCACCAAATAAAGGTGCTCTTAAAGGGAGCCCACCTAAAATTAAATGATTACCAAAAATATGATAGACAGAATGTGCAAGCCTAAAATAGAAAAAATAACATGCCATATCTACAAAAGTCTTATCAATATTACCGGTCGCAATTATAACGGCAACTGTAGCGTAGAAAAATATTGGAAATTCAAATAAATTAATTAAATTCCTTTGTGCGTTTAGTAAAATTATATTCCCCTGAGGAAAAGCAGGATGGCGATAATCTTCACCTGGGCTTACTTTATCAATATATATGGACTTTAAACGTAAGAACGTAACAAGTAAAAAAACACCAGTAGTTAGGCAAAACATATTAAATACAGAGCTAAAAATTTCATATTCCATAGTGCAAACTTCTTGATTGAAATTAGAATCTAGCAGATTATATATTTGTTTACGATCTATAAAATAATTTTTTGAAAGGAGGTGATCTATGTCTATTAGTAGTATTATGGAGCCCGCGATATCTATCGAAGGTAACCGAAATCACGTAGATATTGGAAACCTTCACTTTATGAGTGGAGCTCCGAACTAAGAACTACAGAATAACCCTCATAGCAATATGAGGGTTGTTTTTTATTTTAGGTTTGGCTTAAACTTTCTAGGTTTACCTTTTTCATTAACAGCAACGTAAGTTAAAGTTCCTTCGGCTACTATTATTTCCTTTTGATTTTTTTCAACCCTTTTACCTTCTAGTGAAAAAACCATTTTTGAACCCTTAATTTCTTTTATTGATCCGTACACACAAATAAATTTACCAACATGCATTGGACTTTTGTATTTAAGTTGAATTTCAGCTAATACGGCATCACCACCTGAAACCATCATTGAATAATAAATACCTCCGTGAGCAACTTGTTTAGCAATCCAAGCACCGTGACCTGTTCCATAAGGATTTGTATCAGGTGGCTGGCAAATATTTCGAATTAAAAGTTTTTTCATAATTTTTTCCTATATAAATGAACAACAACTATACCCACTATACATCCAAGTATATTAAATAAGCCATCAAGAAATTCAAAATCTCTATATGGTATAACAAAATGTGTAAATTCTATAAAGAGACTTATAATCAACGCAAGGGTAATTCCATACGTGTATTCATTTTCTTTATTATTCATATTCTGAGCGAGCAAACCTAATAATAAAAAAGTTAAAAAATGAAAAACTTTATCTAGATCTAAGTCACTATTATCACCTAGGTATCGCTCAATTGTCACTGGCTTTGTGTACATAAATATTACATAAGCAATATAAACATAAAAAATACCTTTTTTGATATATGTAATAATATTCATCCTATAACTTTTATATAATTCAAGTATATTGACAACATGAAAAATATATTAATAACCGGTGCAAATCGAGGTATAGGACTTAAATTTGCACAATTATTATCTAATAATATAAATACTGTCTATGTGACCACTAGAGATCTAAATAATTGTATTGAATTAAAAAAAATTAATAATATTGAAATATTAGAATTAGATTTATTGGAAAAAAATAGTATTAAAGATTTTTGTTCAGACGTTAAAGACATACCTTTTGATTTAATTATTAATAATGCTGGAATATTTCAAGACGAGCAAATGGAAGAAACAAATTTAGATCCTGAGTTATGGTTAGATGAGATGATGATCAACGCAATAGGTCCCGTTGTTTTAACGCAAAAACTAAAAGAAAATTTGATAAGTGGTAATGAAAAAAAAGTAGTTTTTATATCGAGTCAAATGGGAAGTATTGATGACAATTACTCTGGAGGCTATTATTTTTACCGCACCAGCAAATCAGCTTTAAATTCAGCTGCAAAGAGTTTATCAATAGATTGGAAGACGGATGAGATTTCAGTATTGATGTTACATCCGGGATGGGTAAAAACAGATATGGGTGGCTCAAAAGCAAAGCTAGAAATTGATGAAAGTGTGAACAGTATGATAAAAGTTATAGAAGCATCTAATATTTCAAATACAGGTTCTTTTTTAAACTATAATGGAGATAAATTAGAATGGTAGAAAGTAACACCATGCCAGGTCATTATAACGATATTGATAAAATATATGATGAAATATGGTCTAGGTTAAAAATTGGAAAAAAAGATCGTAATTCTGAATTTCACCAATGTTACATTGCGTCTTTTGGCTGTGATTTTCCTTCTGTGAGAACTGTTGTCTTAAGGCATGTAAACAATGAAGAAACATCAATTGGTTTTCATACAGATATAAGATCTAATAAAATCAATGAGATAAAAGATAATTCTAATGTAACGGTTTTACTTTATGATCATGCAAGTAAAATTCAGATAAAACTAAATGGAATTGTGGAAATTAACCATAAAAATGCAAATACTAAGGCAATATGGACGAATATTAGAGATTTTAGTAAAAAATGTTATTTGGTAAAGAGCGCGCCTGGAACAATTTCAAATAAACCAACATCAGGATATCCAGAAAAATTTGACGAGACTCTTCCTACTAATGAAGAACTTGAATTGGGTTATGATAATTTTTCTTATATAAATATTAAAATTAAAGCTATCGAATGGCTATATCTTCATCAAAATGGACATCGTAGAGCTAAGTTTACGATTAATAATGATAACATCATTAAGCAATGGATAGCCCCCTAAATAATGAATGTTTTATTAGTTTTAATTATAGCAGCCATACTGCATGTATCTTGGAATGCATTTGTTAAAGATCAAAATAATGGACTTGTAACAGTAACTATTATTTCATCCACTATGGGTATATTAATGCTACCTTTAACACTTATTGTTGGCTTACCTACTTCTGAAATATGGATTTATTTAATCATAAGCTCCATTGCACACACATTATACCTGCACGCTATGACACGCGCTTATGCCCTCTATGATTTTTCTATAGCCTACCCATTTGCTAGAGGACTAGCGCCATTACTGACAGTTTTAATCTTAATAATATATTTCAATGCACAGGTAGGTATATTTGAATTTATTGGAATACTATTGATTGTAAGTGCCATCTTAATGTTACTACCTAAAAATATATCTCAAATAAGTACAAGAAATATACTATCTATGCTGTACTTTCCTACGGCTATCTCTTTCTATACTTTAGTTGACGCTGAGGGAATTCAGCACGCTAATAATCCATATCAGTTTATAGTCTGGATATTTATATTAACTGCAATACCAATGCTTATTTACAGCTTAGTAATGAATAGAGCTAATTTGATCCTAACATTAAGTAAAAATAAATTTAAATTTCTAATTACAGGCATAATTTCGACAACTTCCTACGCACTAGTATTATGGGCTTACACTCAAGCCCCTACATACTATGTAGCATCAGTTAGAGAAAGTAGTATAATTTTTGCCTCATTAATTGGTTTATATTTTTTTAAGGAAAATGGTGTTAAAAAAAGATTAATAGCCGCATTGATATTATTTATTGGTATTTTTGTACTTCAAGTATATTCATTTTAAGCTAATAGATAGAGTTCTGTTTATACAATGATAATCTTATCCATAATTATTTTGGAAAAGCGAGGATTTACAGTTGTATAGAATGTGAATCATTGTATCAATCAATTCATTCAATAGATTCGATTCGTAATGAAAAAAACGCTTTACATCTTCTTTTGCCTGCCTCTAAAGCATTCATTATCTATTGTTTACTTCCAAATAATAAAAAATCTTAATTTATATAAAACAATTCCACTCTTGAAAGGAAAATAATTATAATGGAACTTACTTATATTTACATGGT
>Ga0209709_10004618_pt1 | contig 11034 bp, 24 predicted proteins | sample ArcticOcean_MG_C_2_FD_187435 | JGI IMG/M metagenome (GOLD analysis project Ga0209709, IMG submission 187435) | Marine microbial communities from western Arctic Ocean - ArcticOcean_MG_CB4_136 (SPAdes) (version 2) | ecosystem: Environmental > Aquatic > Marine > Oceanic | place: Arctic Ocean...
CAGTTTACTGGAGGTAGTCAGTTTGCTACAGGTATTTTTAAAGAAATAGATAGCGATATTGCAGATGGGTTTTTAGATACGGAAGGTGAGACTGATAACATTGTAGTATGGGCTAGTGATATGTCTGCATCAGGCACAACGACAAGTGTAGTAAATAGAACAATGAGTAATAGAGTTGCACATGCACGTATGAGTTGTACTGGTTCTTTGTCGGCAGGAACTGTTATTGGAGAAGAATTAACATTAACTGTTTCAGGATTTTCAGATGATGGAGATTCTGCTGCTGCAAGTTTTAAGAAGTTTGGAGTTAATTGGGATGGTGATGCAACTCCAGCTAATGATTCTATTGATGACTATACTATTATTACTTCAACTCAAGCTGCAACAACTGCTACTGTAAAGCATACGTTTCATAAAGCTGGAACTTACAAAGTTAATATATGTGTTATTGATAGTAAAGGATTTAGAAGTGATTTTACTTTGGCCGAATCAAGAGCAATAGCTCAAGCTAATCCAGTTGCAGTATTAAGAAGTAGTAGAGATACAGTAGTTAGAGCAAAGTATGGTGATGAGTTTTCTGTAGTTACTTTGTCAGCTTCACATAGTTATCCTGTTGGAAGTGATAGAATGATATTTGCACATAGATTCCAACATAATGGTACTGCACCAGTTACAACATATCCTATGAATAATGATAATTCTAATTTTAATGATGCTTCTCAAACAATTAAATTAAAATGTAATACAGGTAGTTGTGCAGGTACAACCTTTAAAGTATTTGGAAAGATATCAGTTACTTCTGCTGGTGGAGATATTGCAGACACACATGCTACGTTTGACCATTATGAACAAGCAGTAGTAGATATGTCTCCGGGAGATGCAGCAGAGGGATTTGGAGGTGCGTCTGATGAATATTTTAAGAATGTAGATTTTATAGTCTGTTCAATTAGAGATGCTCAAGATGAAACTGCTGGTGCAGTTTATTCGTTACTAGATGCAGATGATAATATAATTAATAATAAACTTCGTATTGCAAAAAATACAGATGCATGGGGTGGTTACGTTGCCCGTGCTTCAATAACTTGTGCTTTTCACACTGGTAATAAAACTATTACCAATACTGGCGCTACCTTTTTGACAGATGGGTTTGTTCCCGGTGACACTATTTGGGTAGATGGCGCTATAGAAGATGTAGCAAATAACAACTTTTTTACTGTTACCGCAGTAACTGCTACTGTTATTACAGTTAATGAATCTACTTTAGTTACTGGAGATGGTAGTGATGCTAGTGTAACCATCTATAAAGTAAATGGGCCTACGTTGCCTGTAGCAAGTTATAGTGATTTAACACCTACAATTACACTTGATGTGAGACAAGCAGGTGCTGAACCTGCGGCAACCCACAATCTTAACACTTCTACAGCAGTTACACAAGCGTTAAGATTTGTTAATGAAGAGTTAGATACATTAGATTTAGATACTCAATCTGATGCAGGACATTTAGCAATACAATCAGCAGCCATTAAACGAAGTGGAGGAATTAATTCTCTAATGGCATTAGGTAATAAATCATATCCAATAGGTACAACCCGAACAAAGATGGGAACGCCTAGTGTATCTTTAACAGTACGAGTATTAACACAAACAGGTTATAGACAACTATGGAATTTGATAGAAGGTAGTAAGTATGAATGGGTAACTATAGATGCTAAGAAAGTAGATTCACCAAGTACTGCATACAAACAACTTAGAATGAGATTAATTGATGGTGCTATTAACAAGGACCCTTCTTTGGCTTCACAATATATAGCATCTTTAAATTTTGTAGTAATAGGTGAGTTGGTAAGTTAGATGCCAGCGTTCCCTCAAGTATTTCCTGAGACACTTTATTTTAATGTAACAATAGATGGCATTGCATTTCCTTATAGTGTAAGTGCTAAGATGCAGCATAGTGTAAATGCAGCAAGGTCTTTCTCATGTACGTTTGCAGGTAAAGAAGCTCTTGAAATGTGTAGACTTGGTGCAATAGTAGAAGTTAATTGGGGTCGTGGTAACTTAGATAATCATGTAGATGATAAAACATTTATTGGTATTGTTAAAGATTTACAACCTAAAGATACACTTTCTACATTTACTGCATTAGATTATACAACATTCCTTGCTGAGTCTCAATATGTACATTATAAGGTTGAAGATTATATTGGTCAAGATTTATATTTTGCCGCAGCTAATGCTTGTAATTATAAAGGAATAGATGTTTCTAGGTTAGTACAAGGTTCAGGTATATTTATTACAAATAGTATGAATATATTTGGATGGAAAACTCGTAAGGAATTTATTGATGCTTGTTTTAATGAGATGAAAGTTCTTGTTAATGATGATAGACATCCTACAAATACAATACAACAGTGGCAATATGCAATACGAAATGGTAAGGTAATGGATTTCTTTTTACCAGACCCTAACCATACAAATGCTTTTTCTTATGTTACTTTATCAGCAGATGAAGGAAATTTGCTTGATGAAAACATTGTATCTAAAATAGACACGACAAGATTAATTAATGCAATAACAGTAGTAAGTTCAAGTGATGATACAATATATGTTCAATTAGAAGATAGTCATAGTCAAAAGACATATGGAGTAATAGGTAAGTTTTTAACAGTACAAACAACGGATAAGAATAAATTAGAAAATGTAGCATATCTAACTATGAATAGATTTAAAGAACCAACAATAAGTTATACAGTTTCTTTAACAAATAAGGACAATTTAGATTTAGGAGATTTAATAAAAATAGATGTGCCTTCATTACCTAAGAATATTATTAAGACAACAGTAGGATATGAAGTAACGTTTGGAGATACCATAGCAACAAGGTATCAGGTAGGTCAACAAAAGGTATCATTAAAAGAATATATAGATATACTAAAAGAACCTATAGATAGATAGTGTAGTGCACACTGCACTACACACACACACCTTCTCTTCCAGTGGAACTACAAAGAAGATGTCCAGCTAAAAATAAATCAAAAGAGGTACGGCGTCTTATTATTATATTTATATACTTATCCTCTATTATTATTATTATCTCCAGTGGAAACAAAGGTGTGTGTGTGTACTAATAAACTATATATTATTATATATATGATAAGAATATGGAGGTGTTCAATGAGGCCCAACCAGAGACTGAATGTCAAAAAAGGGAAGCCTGTCCGTAACTCTCTTACGACTCTATTCCTCGTTCAATGTATTACCGCAGCTTGTTAAAAACTTACTTGTCGATTCTTTTTCCTAAATAAGCAATCTTAGTTTCAACACTTTTACAGCTACCTACTACGTAATTTGTATCAGATGAATAACCATAGTCTGCTGCTCGTCTTCCTTTATATGGTAATTCCCATATGCCTACTTTCATTCTAGAATTGGGATGTCTTTCAGCTCTCATTTTAGCTAGCCATCTTTTAGCTACTGGCAATGTGTTAACAGTTATCATTCGTAACATTACTCATTACCTAGTAGTAATCTTAGCTGGTCCTTTTCCTTGGCCGTTAAGCGCGTCTTCTGGTCTTCTAGTGGGTTACCTTTCAATTCATCTTTAACGCACTGTAACGCGTCTCTAAGCATTACTCTTGCCCGTCTTAGTTCATACTGATAAGTATCCATAGACCTTTCCAAGTCTAAAGCGTGTTCGTCCTTTATGGTAAAGGTAGCTTCGATGTCAGCTCTGGCTGATTCAAACTTCTTGTCAGTTGGTGCAGTCGCGCCAAGCTTGATAGTTATAGTCTTTATCATAGTAACTCCTCATGATTTCCTTTCTTGCTGTACACAATGTGTACTGTATTCCTTTTATTGTCGGTTTGGTTGTTTGACATACCAGAGAACATACAACGGGACATATAAAGGTATGGGTAGGCGGTTTTGGGAGAAGTCCTATGGGTTAATCAAATGCCCTCCATAATCCATTTGCATGTTTTTATTGATATATTCAGATACATAAAATGATATATAGGGGTCCCGTCAGTGTAGGGGTATGGAATCAACAATAGAAACCGTCATAAGCCCTAACAACTATGTTAGTTTGACAAATTGTAATGCTTATAGATTTAAGCCTGAAGATGCCCCCGAGCATTGTGACTGTCATAACTGCGTAAGTTATGCATTAGATATAATGGAAGCCGTCCATATGGAGATAGCTATAGGTATTAAGCATGGGTAATCTAAAAGAGACTGTAGAGATATTAGTCAATAGACAAAAGTATGTCTTAATGTGTATAGATATAATGAAGATGCCAGTAGAAGATAATACACTAAAAGAATACGCAGAGTCAGAATTATTAAGAATGATAGGTGAACAATGAATTGTAAACCTGATTGTAAACAATGTAAAGAATGGAGGCGTTTAGTTTGGCCAGAGGTGTTTAAATGAGAATGGCATTAGGTAAGACAATAGATGATATTCTAAAAGATGAATGTATAGACGAAATGAATGCTATTAGATACAAGTTGTGTAATGATGATGATTACTATATGGAATTAATAGATAAGTATGTAGATTTTGCAATTAGATTAAATAGTTTAAATGGGGTCAATAAATGAATAAAGAAGATAAAATAATGGCTGAATTGGAAACCTTACTTAGGAATAGTATTAAAACCACCATTAAACCACAACGAATGAGACATAAAGTAACGGGGGAGATAGTCACCCAAATATCTTTAATGGAAATAAACCAATATGAAGAGGTGGAATAAATGATTCTTACTAAAGAAGAATTAGAGAAGCTAGGGTGCGATATAAGCAAAAGGTGCCAGTGGTATGGTGCTGACATTCTAACAGTGTTTCAAAGTGCTTTAGAAGACGCGAATTATCATTCTTTTAATAAGTTAGTAAGTAAAGCATGGAGTGAAGACAATGAATTGTAAAATTTGCGAAGGTGGATATATTATAGCTCCAGCTTATCCAGTTGAAGCAAGGCGCGTTATTTGTGAAAATTGTGGAGTTGAAAAGTAATGGATTTTACTAGGTTTAGCGCGATGGCAGCGCGTGCTGAAGATGCTTTTGATACAGGTAATCCAGAAGAGATACCGTGGCTATATGTATATGGTTTATATTCATTAGTAGACGCGACAAGTCAAATAGAAGGAGCTATAGAAGAACACACCTCTCTGTTAAGAAAGATTGAAGGCCATTTACATCACATAAGTATGGAGTCGTTTAAACAATGAATAAGTTAGGGTGGAAGGCTATAACTTTGTCAGAAGCTGAATATGAAATAGAAGTAGAGAATAAATGTCCTTGCTGTAGTAAGCAACTGGTCGAGGGTTGTTGTCTAGAATGTGGTGAGGTTTACAGTGATTAAGCACGAATGTAGTATGCCAGTTGTTATATACTACTATATATCTGATGAGATATGGAATCAACAACAATGAAGACCAAACAGCAAGTATTTGCATTAGCAAAAAAGCATAACTGCGAAATAGACCTAAATGTATTTGAATATGGTCAAGACGGGTATGCAGATTACGATATAGTTATCGACGCACCTGAAAACTACGGGTTTGCCTCTGGAGATTTACCAGCTATTTGTATTAACAATAGTTATTTGAAAACTTGTAATACAGCTAAAGCATTTTGGAATATGGCATATTCTGAACTAGAAAGTGAGTTAAAATATTTGAAGGTGAATAAATGATTTGTAAAAGCTGTAATAAAAATGAATGGGATTATTATAGTAAAGAGGATGGCCATATTTGTGGTGTTTGTTATACTTTTATTTATTATCCATTAGAGTCTTTTAAGAATTATCCTAAAGATAAAATATTTAAATTGAGAGGTGAATAAATGATTTGTAAAAGCTGTAATAAAGACCACTTAAGAGCTGACTTTAACGGACTATCAACATCGTGTTGGTGGTGTGAGGAGGTAAAATAAATGAACCCCGACGACTTCCCTACTCCTGAAGAATTTGAGGCCAGATTAAACGCGACAAGGATTAAAGAAATAGTAGTAGACATAATAGCCTTAACAGATAGTTTGAATACAATGAGAGAACTAGACTCTGCGTGGAGTCAACTAACTAAGGCAGTTCAGTATCTCAGTTCTAAAGATTCAATGGTTAAGCTTAAAGAGGAATTAAGACCTAAAGGAGAAGCAAATAAAGAAGAATAGTATACTGTATACATCTGCATATACTTAGCAGAGCCTCGCCAGTGCGCGTAGGACAATGACGCTAGTTATATCGGTTAATATATATTTCTGGGGGAAACCCTGAGGGTTAAACAATTAAGGCCCATAGGCCTTTCGGCCCTTCAGTCGCAGCACCCGCAGCATGGAGCGTCCTCGCAGGTTCTAGGTTTTCGGATTCTGAAATTATATCGATTGTATCGGTTATATCTCTTCATTCTTGATACCACCCGCTTGATTCTATGTAGAAGTCAGCTATATCGTAGTCATATCCTAGGTTCTTGTGGTTGTCCCAGATAAACTGTCTAAGTGCCTTTAGGGCCCAGCTACGGGTCTCTATGTTGTAGTCATCGCTATCGGTCTTCTCAGCGTATAGGTCTACAAAGAAGCCATCTATTACATTATTGATTCTGTAGGTTGTCACGTAGGTGACTGGCTTCTCAAAGTCCTTTCGAGTCATTTGGTTGTTACTCATAATTCAGTCAGGACGCCCATCCTATATATACTTTTATACATATTATACCATACCCATAAGTATATATAGAACCCTGCATATTGGGGTGGGGCCCTCACAGGGTTTGGCTAAGGGTTAAATAAATGAAGCATAATATCTAAAATGTAGTATATGGCTTTAGGCATACCCTTAAGTAGGGTGCTCGTCTCTCAGGTTGTATGGAAGGCTATAACGGATGGGCAAATAGGGAGACATGGTTAGTTAATCTCTGGTTTAATCCAGAGACAAAGAGTGATATCGATTATATCGAAAGTGTATTAGAGGAGGATTTTTACGAGAAAATGGGAACCTCTAATATATACACAGATATGATTAATTTTAATATCATTGATTGGAATGAGTTAAGGAGGAACCAAGACGAAGACGCATAATAGAGGAGGATAAAAAGGCCCCAGAGGGCTTTGTCTGAGGGTTAAATAATTCTTCTAGTATTCTCTAGTACTTATATTACTCTATATGTGACTCCACCCATAGGTATATATATGACTCTCGTCTTTTTAAAATCATGAGTAATACCAGTTACCAACTGTTACCTTCTTTAAGGTGTGTGCTTTGCAATAGTGATTTTACGGAATGGGGAAACAATCCATATCCGTTAGGAAAAACATCTGAAAAATGTTGTAATAAATGTAATTCAGAAAAAGTAATTCCAGCAAGAATTAAAGAAATGCAGAATCGCTGAGAAAAGCAAGGGGTGGAAATCCCCAACGCTAAGGGTTAAATAAAAACCCTATTTTGACAAAAACAATAATAAGGACTGTGGGGAGTTCATCGGCTCCCCTTCCTCTGGTATGGTTACCTTATTCTTTAGTCCACCCGTATTTCCTACCGTTTCCTTCATTTCCAGTCTTGTTAGCTACTGTTTTGGCTCTAGAGACACAACTCTCCATCTCCCAAGCTACATTGTCTTTAAATGCCTCTATAGCACTGTTTTCGTCATCTCCTAGATTTAGTATATCTCCTCTGTTAGGATGATAACTACCTGACATCCAGCCAATATCTCCAGCTTTTAGGCGTTCCTCTGTATGATATGCTTTCCAGCTCACCATTGAGCCATTATCATTTACTCCTAGACATAAGGTCATATCTTCATCTAGACCGCCTTCGAATGCATCTGAGTGCATCCTAACGCTAGCTACGATTGTGTAGCCTACGTTCTTAGTTCCTACTCTGGTGGTTTTGTTGGGTCCACCTGCTCCCGTCTTGTCTCCGTTGTTGTCGCTCATATTCTATGAGCTTAAAAACATGGGTTATATATAAATCCATGTATGAAAGTTTATATACTAGTTAGCCTTTTTTGCCCTTTTCCAATCCCGCTCACACTTTTCGTGAGGGTTAAATAACTCTTCTTTTATATGTTCTATCGTCTATAAATCGATAGATTAGACCACCACCGACCCCAGTATATAAGGTTATACATATACATATTATAATACATACCTTTATATGTATGGCTGGTTAACAAGTTTAGAACTCAGATGCAATACTTCGGGTTATTCCCGAGTAATAGGTAACATGGAACCGGTATTGTTTACACGCCCCAAATAGAAGGACTAACTTAAAAATATGAGAGAAGTTAAAAATGAGCAACTCAACCGAGACCGTTAAGCGCGGATATGTATTAAAGTTCGACGAGGAATTAACACCCGATGAAGTGTCAGTACTAGGTAAGAGATTAGAATTTAATATTACCTTTCTAGCCATGAGTATAGGCTCTGGTAGAATGGAAGAAGCCCAAAAGCAAGCTACTAAAATATTAGAATTAACGCAGGCCATGAAAACTAATAAGGAGTTTGAGTTATGAATGTAGACTTATTTATTAGACGTTGTGAGATGTGTAACGCAGACTTTGAATGCATGCACCCCTCCGGAGCGTGGCAAGGCTCAAACAACTGTTCAAAGTGTGTTAATGAACAGCAGACTCTAGCCGAAAAGGCCTATACTAAGGAGAATTTGAATTATGACCTTTTGGACTGAAGATTGGAGATATGAAGAAATGTCAGCACTGACAAATTTGGCCATGTCTGGTAAATGTTCACCAGAAACTAAAAAGGTAATAGACCTCCATTGTGATGCTTTGTTTAGTGAAATGTATGAAGATGGCGTAGACTGCGAAGCATGGCATCCTAATGAGACTAAGGAGTATTTGAGACAATGGTAAGTAAAGAAGACTTTAAGGATTAGGATAGTATGGACTGGTTTACTCATATTTTCCAGTCCGAAGCATCCCCCCCAACCATGGGGAGGGGTGCACCCTTTTTTCACTAAGGTACTTAGCCTCTAAATTTTTTATAATTTTAGCATAGATAAGTATATAAGGGGGCATGCACCGTGATGAATATGACGAAACAGACGAGTGAGTCTACGCGATACATAATTCAAGTAGGCAACAACAGGTTTAGGCGAGCAGTATGGGATATGTTAAAGGACATATGTGCGTTAGAGAAGACTCCATTGGCGGATGAGATATGGTGTGCATTGGATGCACATGTGAAGGATTACGCATCTAATCAGGCGAAGGTAATGAAGGGAATAGAGACAAGGGAGCCGGCCCCTGACTTCAGTCTTCCTAAGAATAACAATGTGTTTGACAATATGGTAGATGACATGGTTGCAGAGGCGGCGGAGTTGGAGGTAGACGAGGTAATAAGTGAGATACCAGAGAAGCGCAAAATGGCGACGAGCGATATGTTTGGACATTATAAGGCACAGCAGTGAGCAAAGAGGGGAAGAGTTACAGTACTGAGGACAAGCAGGAGGCTATGGGTTTGTACTTACGTGGGCATGCTAATACGGTTATAGCGAAGAAGTTGAATAAGCGTTATGATTATACGATGGATGCGAGTACAGTAAAGCGTTGGGCAGAGGCAGGAGGTTGGGATGAGTATCGCAATCAGGTAGAGATAGATTTAATAGAGCACACAAAGAATACAGTTGTTGGGGACATGGCAAAGAACATGCATGAGTTAGAGGAGGTACGTCAGGAATTTTTAACAAGTTTGCGTGATGGTCGTGCGGAGGTACGAGGTCATGAGTTTGTAAAGATGACCGAGATGTTGTCTAAGTTGCAGGATATAGAGACTGAGAAGCAGGACATGGTTACGCATATCAACAAGTGTATAAACGAGGCGTTAGGAGAGATGGAATTTGACAAGCGCGTTAAGCAGCAATTTTTGCGTATATACATAGCTAAGTTACGGGGTGATTTGGATGGATGATTTTAATTTGAATGACATGGTAGATTTTTTTCAAGATGGTGGTGTTAAGGTATTGACAGCAGATAAGGAAGGTGTGAAGGAGGTTCCTAAGAAGCGCAATGGATTGAGTTCGAGTTATGTGGCGGGTAAGCGAAAGCACACATTTACGGAGTCAGATTTAAAGCGCGAGATAAAGTACATGGACATACGCAAGTATTGTTTGAGTAAGATGCGGATATCGCAGGAGCACAGGGACAAGCATTGGCAGGTGACAGATGATAACGTTAAGATTTACATGCAGGGATTATTTGATGCATGCGAGGATTTTCTTGGATGGTGTGAGGGTAGGATAGACAATGAGTAAAGATACAGACAAGACTCCGTGGCAGCATCAGGCGGCTCGGATTTCATTTAGGTTGGCAAAGGTGATGGAAGAGTTGCATTTTTTGACACAAGAAGTAATTGCACTTCAGCAGTTGGCAGAGATTACGGCAGAGATAGACTCTAAAAATTGGGGAAAGGGCAAGTGGGTGCCAGATGAGTGAAGCGACTAAGGCAGATGTATGGATAGTTGTTTTACATGAGTTACAGATACACATCCAGAAATTTTTGGATGATAATCCGATGGAGTATAAGGGAAAAGAAAAAAAAGCATACAATGTAGGATTGGGCATGGTAAGTGTTCTTTGTAAGAAGATGATAGAGGACATTGCACGTGAGCCCGTTAATATGGAAGTATAGATGAGTGATTGGTTAGCATCGTTATTGATAGCTGCATTTTTCATAATGGGTTTTTGGTTGGGTGTACATTGGATACGGGAGCGTATGGAATGAAGAAGCACGCGGCGAGTATGGTAGTTGGCATGAGTATGTGTGGTCGTGATTGTACTTATGATGAGTATGAGGCTATGAAAAAGCGCGAAGCCACTCATGTTAATTGCAAGCATTGTACGAGGTTATTGAAATGAAGTGGCGTTTTGATTGTTTTGTATGTGGTGAGCGTTGGGAGTTGGAGCATGCGCAGATACGTGCTGATGATTTTATATTTAGTAATAAGAAGGAGGGTCGTCCGATGAGTGATTGTTCTAAGTGTAAGTTGGGTAACACATATGTTCCTATAATGGGAGACATGGTGGG
>Ga0209709_10004619_pt1 | contig 11029 bp, 9 predicted proteins | sample ArcticOcean_MG_C_2_FD_187435 | JGI IMG/M metagenome (GOLD analysis project Ga0209709, IMG submission 187435) | Marine microbial communities from western Arctic Ocean - ArcticOcean_MG_CB4_136 (SPAdes) (version 2) | ecosystem: Environmental > Aquatic > Marine > Oceanic | place: Arctic Ocean...
TTATTCCCACTCAATGAGTAATGCCACTGAAACCCTCTGTTTATAGTTTTTTCAAAAGCAAATGCATTAACCAGTTAACTTTCGCATTAATGACTCAAATATACCTCTGCTGAACCATTTCGACCAATTAAAATCCGGAGATCAATATATAAATTCTGATGGCGATCATATGGAAAAACCATGAGCAACAAAAAAGATAATTTTGGTGGAACTCCAGCTACGAACAACTAAAGTAAACAAATCCAAACGAACAACTAAAGTAAATAATCGTGGTAATTCGAATACTAAAACATCATTAATTATATTACTACTATCAGTTTGCTTTTATTCTAAGCCTTTTTGATTCCGTCTAAACTATTCATCTACTTCACCGTCTTCAAAATACTTTTTATTTTTTTCCATTATATTACTCTAATTTATCTTTTTAAATATAGCTAAACATATCATTGCTGTCGTCTAGGTTTTTATAATTAGAGGATTTAGTTTGCATCATAGGTGAGGCGGTTCTCTTTTTGCTCTCACTTTATCACCATTAATGAAAAGCCACTTAATTGGTTTCCAGAAAATTGTTATCAACGCAAGGATAGCCAAAACCGGCGCTCGATTTGCTCTTGTCCTTCCATCTTTATTGTTTGAGATATCACCAATTTTTCCAATAATGAACAGCGCCATAATAATGCTAAATGCTATTTTAAATAAATAAACGAAAGTTCCTACAAAGATGCCATTTCCTTTTATTGAAGTAATATATGTTTTAACTAGCAGCCATATTGATAGCAGTCCAGAAACACCAGTTATAGACCAATAAAATAGGCTTCCTGAAAGAGAAATAATTTGTGAGTAGTCATATTCAATAAGCATAAAAAAAAGGGTTGTAATAGAAGCCAATAAACCAAGGGTCATAAAAAAATCTTTTTCAGTGTCAAAAAATATCCATTTATTTGTGAGGGTTCCAACCAAAACTACAATGGCAAGTATCCCTAGAAGATACAGCATGATTGTCAGCTGCTCCTCGGTCTCTTGTTTTTTATGAGTTTCTATTTCTTGTTGAACTACTTTTTGCTTTTGTTTTTTTAAATTCACTTCTTTTGCAAGCCTCTGCTCTTCAAGAATTTTTTGTTTTGCAAGCCTCTGCTCTTCAAGAATTTTTTGTCTATTCTGATCATGCTGAAGTTTTAGCTCATTGTTAATTAAAGAAAAAGTCTGAGAGGGCAATAAAGAGGCAGTAAAAATAATCTCTCTCTCTAGAGAGTTAATCAGTGTAAGAATATCGTTTGAGCTTGCCCAGTTTTTATTTATTTTGGTTTGCGTTTTAATTGCTCGCTCTAATTTTTTTCGGTTTTTAAATTTTTTTGCACTAGCAAGAAATTTATTAGCATCAATTAGAAGAGAGTCAGATCTTTGAAGAATATATTTTTTATTTATATTTCTGCAAATTAGCTCAGGGTCTTTTCTGCAAGGCTCATTACCAGCTACCTCGGATTTACCACATTCAAATATTTTTGTTTCACTAGCTCCAATATATTCAAAGAAACCTGATTCTTCTAAAGTTAGATGCTTGCTTGCATTTTTGCAGATTGAATTATTTAAACCAATATATTCCTTTGCATCATATGACTCAGCTGAAACATATATATTTAAGCATAGAGTTAGTAGCAATAACTGAGCTTTACCTATTTGCAAAAAGATATTTATCATGTTTTTATTATGCATATAAGATGGTTATTTTAAAAATATATATTAAAAAAGATTAATTATTAGTTATGGCGTATAGAAAAGTAATAAAAAAAGGCAAGGTGGATTGGGGGGCATTTGCATCCAATGCGTACAAAAGACATGGGGTATCCAGCAGAAAAGCAGCTAGGGCAAAGCAGACCGCAAGCAACAAAGCAGCTAGGGCAGCCAAGGCAAGGCAGACCGCAAGCGACAAAGAAGCCAAGGCAAGGCAGACCGCAAGCGACAAAGAAGCCAAGGCAAGGCTGACCGCATACAACAAAACAGCTAGGGCAGCGCAGACCGCAAGCAACAAAGCAGCCAAGGCAAGGCAGACCGCAAGCAACAAAGCAGCCAAAGCGGCAATAAAAAAACAAGAAGAAAAAACCAAAGCGGCAATAAAAGGGGCGGCAGCCGCAAAAAGAGCTAGGGAAAAACAAATTGCTCTCGCAAAAAAAGAAGAAGCAAATAGAGAAAAAAAACTTAAAAGATTAAACGGCTTATTTCTTGAGCATGACATTCCATTGAAGTTATTTGATGTCGATCTTAGAGAGATTGCGCTGAATTTTGATGAAGAGAACGGTATTTCATCAGTCTCAGGATTTAAAAAAGTTACTATTCCACATCTCGAGAAGAGCCTTTATAAGTTAGCTAGAAAGATGCACATCAATAATACTTTTGGTCCCTTGTTTGAGAGTGAATTAAAGAAAGTGGCTACAACTTCTGAGATTTATAATCATTCACAGATATTAAAATTTAAAAGCAAGTGCCAAGCATCTTTATACAACGCGCTGCCAAAAATTCTTAATTTTGATGATTTTTCTAGTTTTGCAGATCCAGTAAATGCTGAGGTAATTTCAGAATATATTGAGGTTAATATTCTTCCAATTGTTCCTGCTATTATAGCGGCAATAAAAAAACAAGAAAAAGAAGCCAAGCAAAGAGCAAAAGAAAAACAAGAAAAAGAAGCCAAAGCGGCAATAAAAAAACAAGAAGAAGCCAAAGCGGCAATAAAAAAACAAGAAGAAGAAGCCAAACAAAGAGCAAAAGAAAAAAAAGAGCTTGATACTGGATGCCAAAAAGTTAAAGCTAATTTTGATAAAACCATAGATGAGTCAGTAAAGCTTGGTAAATCAATGAAAACTCAGATTGATAAAATGAAATCAGAGCTTAAAGCTTTAGATGAGAGTTACAATTCAACTTGGTTTAGTAGGAAGAAATTTGCTAAAGAGGCTCAAGGTCTTGGTAGTGTCATTTGGAAAAGAACTCCGCAATTAATCGAGATGATCCTATTAATTGAAGACATTGTTAAAATTCTGAAGTATAGGGCGGAGAATTCATCTATTGATATTCATACAAACCCAAAAGTTAATCAAACACTAGAAGAAAGTGGTTATTATAAAGAGACGCTTGATAGATTTAAAAAGCTTTATTCGGCATTATTCAAAAATTTAGAAATGAGGTTAATCAACTTAGAGAGAGCGTTAAATTATTATGAGGATGATAAAGAATTAATAGCAACAGAAAGAGTTAAAAATGAAGGCTTAAAACTCTCAAAAGATTCAAAAAATCTCATTAAAATATTTAGTAAATTTGGAGGGTAGTATGATTGAATTCGTGGATAACCTTTATAGTGCGCTTAAGTGGGCTCAGGTGAACTGGACTTTTAGTCTTGCGTTACTTTGTTTAATTGGTTATGGAATGATTACACACACTAATCATAAAAACCAACAAGTGTTTTCCGGACTTTGTTTTTCTTTCTTGTTCTTTTGGTTGGCTTGGAGATTTATCAGCAACAATGTTTTAGATCAATGGGGTTATTCTGCTCTAAATGCTTGGACTCTTGGGGAATCTGAGTATGGCTTTATCATTGACATTCCAAATATAGACTTAACTATTCTTGGATGGATCGGGTTCTTTTTGTTAATATGTGCTTTAAGAACCGATGAAAAGCCAGAAGAAGAGCCAAAAAAACAAAAAGTAAAAAATAAAGAAACCAAACAAAAAACTTCAACAGAGGAAGCTTTAGAAAGAAATGAAAAAAAAGCTGATGATTTATTCGATGATATTTAAATGAATCGATTATCTACTAAAAAAATCTTATATTTAATCTTGCAAGAAGAATAATATGATTTTAGATATCTTTGTAATATTGATGTTTCTGGCATTAATTCTCTTAGTGATAAAACTTTTCAAAGACTCAGAATTTAAAGCCAATAAAGAGATTCCCATCACAAGAATTTCCGAGGATGAAGCAAAAGCGCTAGAGGATTTAGTCTTGCAAACTGCAATTCAAGACTCATCAATAAAGCTTCATGACCAAGAAAGAATTATTTTGAAATTAGATGGTATCCAATTACTAGAATTTAAAAATATTAATAATAAAGGAATATATCAAGGCATTTCTCTTAGGGTCATGGATGGTCTTAGCTATCGAATAGGTGAATTTTCACGTAAACAGAAACAAGCTCTTACAAGCATTGATTTTGGTGAATTAATTTTTACTTCTAATAGGGTTATCTTTCTTGGTGCCAAGGAATCTCTAGAACTTTATTTAAAAAAATTGCTTTCAGTCAATATTGCTGGAGAAATGCTGGAGATTAATCAAGCAGGAAGGTCTAAAGTTATTTTCTTTAATGGATTAAATACTGCCTGGAAAAATTATACTACTTCTAGTGGAGGCGAGCAATTTCAAGCAGAAAGTGGTGTATTAAGAATTTCTTTCATTGCAAAAGAGCTTATTAAGTGAATCCCTATCATTTAAACTTTAAATATCATCAATTAAATCATCGCGATGCTCCAGGAAATAGAGTAATAGCCTGAGTTTACAAGTTTGTTTACAAAACTAACGAAGGTATGCGTGTTTCAGAGGAGTTTACAAGTAGCTAAAGCCAGTAACCATAAGGGTTTCAGTGCTGACTACTACTCCCACTCAATAGTTGCACGATTTGAAACCCCTATAAACAGCGGGATACAGAGGGATAAATTCCACCTTGTCGTATTCTTGTCGCAACATATCTGTGCTTTTTGTATCACATTCCTAATTTTAACCAATTTTGTGACAAGGATTATCATCCAACTCTATATGCTCTGAATCCAAAGTCTAAGGAAGAAATTTTGCAAAACCAAGTCTCTAGTTAAAACAGCATGACAGCGATATAAATTATAAATACCGGGTAGAGTAGTACCAATAAAAAGTACACCTGATCTTCTGATAAATGTTTTGTTATAAAAACTTTCACGAAAATCATGATGAAAAATAATAATAATATAAAATTAAAGAAAGACCAATATTTTTCAGGTGCCCCTATGATATTCAGAAAACAATCAGAATGATTAAAAGGTGAAAAAAGAATATTATTATCACTCTTTAAAGCCCAGATACAGGTTAATTTTTCTTGGTATATTTTCGTTTCTTCACTGCTTTTAGAAATTTGCTCACTTTTTCTTGGCAAATCATTTTCTTTCTTTTCTAACTCCTGTTTGAGCCTCTCTTCTTTTTCTCGTTTCTCATTGGCTAGCCTAATTTTTTCAGCTTCTTCTTTTTCTCGTTTTTCATTGGCTAGCCTAATTCTTTCAGCTTCTTCTTTTTTTCTAATTGCTTCAAGATAAGGATCAATGACACTTGCAGGTAATAATTCTATTTGCTTGGATGTTTGTATTTCCAATGACCTAACAATCTCTTTCTCTGCTTCACGATAGCTATATTCAGAGTAAGGTTTGAGAATAAAGGTTTCCCAATCAGGTAAAACTTTATTAATTTGTTTTACTCCCTTCCTGATTTTTCTTTGTTGTTGTTTATTAATTTGATCACTATTTAATGAATCAGTCGATAACTGAATGACTTGTTTTGCGTTACTAATGATCTGTTTAGCATTAATAGCCCGACATTGAATTTCTTGGCAACTATTATCTTGACTTGCTGTTGGGATAGGCACTGAACTTGGATCTTCTGTTATTTTTATATCATCAGCATACAGTCCGCAGGATGCTGATTTCGAGCCCATTATAGTAACCATAAAAGCCAGAAAGTTTTTATGGTAAGCAGAGCTATTGAAATTTGGCTGCGTGCAAATAAATTCCGTAATATCAGCGTATGCAATTGAGCTAAAAAATAAAGATATGAATAAAATAATTTTTTTCATTATTTCTGAGCGTTGAGAATTATATTGCTAGCCAACTATGCTAACTTGCTTGATTTCATAGAGAAACAATATGCTGGTCTTCTTATCTTATCGAGATTAACGATAAAACCATTGTCAGATAATAATACTAGACTTTTATCGTCAATTTTATTGACTTTTTCTTCAAATCTATCTGCCCAAAAATTGACTGTGTAAAATAACACAATCACTCCAAACGTGTATGTTATCGCCATTAGTGTGTCGGTTTTATAAAAGGAGATAACAAGAGGGAAAACTCTTTTAAATTTTCCAATGATGTATTTAAATAATCCATAAGATAATTAACCATACAATAAATAGACAAAAACCCACAATAACGATACTTTTGATTGCTTCAAATACTTCGAATGCTTCTTTATCTGATCCTGTTCTGCTTCCTTTGCCTGCTGTAATTAGACGCCTAGAAGAAAAGGTAGAGTTTGATTTGGAATCAATATAAGTATAATTAAGGCTTGTTAAAGCACCACATATTTTGCATAAGTTTTTAGAATTATACCACCCATGATAGCTATTATTACTGCTATACCTTAGATCTTTAGTACCATCTGTCTTTTGATACATCCACATGCCACCACCGTCCTCATCACCCATGAATTTCATTCCTCTTAAATTACACCATGTACATTTTTTTTCTAAAGTCCTTATAATTAGTTTTAGCACAGCATAAAAAATGTACAAACATACAATTGATATTGTTCCTAAAATTGCCATAATTTTCCAAAAAAAATTCTATTGCTATTTATTTTTCATAGACTTTTTCAGTAATTTCTAAGAGGTATCTATTTAATGAGTGTGTCAGATTTGTGTATTTGAGTCTATAAAACCTTGTTATTACATTAAGATGACAAATTGTGTCACATATAAGTTATTGATTTATAAGGACTTTTTACTCCCACTCCATAGTTACCCTAAATTAAACCCAGTATATATATGAGTTACAGAGCATTGAAATCTAGTTTGTAGTGTAGTTTGTAGTGATTTTTTACTAAAATATCCAATTAAATCAATTACTTACAAAGATAGTAATCATTCCCACTCAATAGTCGCAGTTTTTGAAACCCTTATGTAGCAACGGTTTGCGAGGAGCAAAATCGTCTTTACAACATCATTACAACATTTATGGTTTATTTCTGTGTGTCTCACTATCTTAATATCCTTGTAATATCAGCAGTTTAGCATTTGTGCTGTTGTAAACTTTGCAACTGCTAATGCCCTACTTCAAGCATACCTTTTTTAACTGCGTTGATGCTTGCTTCAGCTTATGTGTATTCACTCTAATGCTCTTTTTTCCTTTCTGGACATATCCTTGTTTAAGCAGATTTGGAATAAAGATACTTTTGGAAATCTATAAACGTACGCTGTATATCTTGAACGCTGCCTAGCTGCTGTTGTGCTGCGTGCGTGCTTCCATACTTAGCGGTAATCACTGTACTTAACTTTGCAATATCCAACTCATCAACGCCTACTTCGACATAGTTACGAAGCACATAACTGACAAACTCTCGTTGCTGAGTATTGAGCAACGTGTATATGTTGTCTTTGTTAGTTTCTACACGTGAAGCACGGCTAACTGTTTCTTTGGCGTATGCGATGTACTGCAATACATCAAACAAATCGCTGTCCTCAGCATTTATTAGTTCCTGTAACTTAAGTAAATCGTCTTTGTGACAACCTTCTTTTTCCAAGTTGCTCATTAAGTCTCTGCGAGTGAGTGGGTTAGCCCAAATTTCTCGTAGCTTCTCTTCACTCCCAAATAGGCTTGGTAACTGAAGCGTATCAAACATCTTTTTTAAGAACTCTTCAGCACTAATTGGTTTTCCATCTACGTAAAAGTACGTGGAAGTCATGCTTTGCAACTCACGCACTTTGCCATCGGCAAGACGTATCTTTAACTTCTTAGGTTTGTCGCCGTCGTCTTCACCTTCGTCTCCACCATTGCCACCATCACCGCCATCCGTACCGCTACCACCCGTTTCTACAGGTTCTTGAGGTTCGCCATCCCATTCATCGTCGAGGAACAAGTGATAGGCGTTAACAAAATCTACGATTGTGAAATAGTGTTTGCCTTCAAACAGCCGCGTACCGCGTCCAATAATTTGTTTGAACTCAATCATGCTATTCACAGGACGCAGCAGAACAATGTTGCGTACATTGCGTGCATCAACACCTGTGGTGAGTTTTTGGCTGGTAGTCAGGATAGTGGGCAGCAGCTTTTCATTGTCTTTAAATTGATTGAGATACGTATCCCCAATCTTGCCGTCGTTTGCTGTGACACGTACACAGTAGTCAATAGCTGTGCTGTCTGCTTCCTGATTAATTAAATCTCTTATCATTGCGGCATGTGCTTGGTTCGCACAGAACACGATTGTTTTTTCATTTTGATTAATCGCCGCGAGCATATCCTGCACTCGCTTGAGTTCTCGCGCTTCAATCACAATTTTCTTATTGAACTCATTTTCCGTGTACACATGCCCTTCTTCAACTTCGCCGTCTAATACTTCATCATCGGGCGTATACACATATTCATCGATTGTGGTTTGGATACGCTTTACTTTGAACGGCGTTAAAAACCCGTCTTGAATACCTTCTTTGAGGCTGTAGACGTAAACAGGTTCACCGAAATAGTCATACGTATCCACGTTGTCATCACGCTTTGGCGTAGCCGTAAGTCCAAGATGCACTGCGCTATCGAAGTGATTAAGTATGTCTCTCCAACTGCTTTCGTCATTCGCACCACCTCGGTGGCACTCATCAATAACTACAAAATCGAAAAAGTCTTTCTCATATTCGCCAAAGTAAGGTTTGCCATCAGCGCCACTCATAAACGTTTGAAAAATTGTGAAAAACACGCTGCCATTTTTTGGTACTTCGCCTTTTTTGCTAATCTCGCTGGGGTTAATTCGCACCAGTGCATCGTCACTAAATGCGCCAAAGTCCAAGAAGGCTTGATTGGCTAGAATATTTCTATCGGCGAGAAACAGGATTCTTGGCGTGCGTTTGCCATCACGCTGTTTGTTCCAGCGACTTTTGAATAGTTTCCATGCAATCTGAAATGCAATAAATGTTTTTCCTGTACCCGTTGCCAGAGTCAGCAGTACCCGTTTTTCGTCATTGGCAATTGCTGCCATTGCTTTGTTAACAGCGAGTTCCTGATAGTAGCGTGCCTGCTTGGTTCCGTTTAAGTCCTCAAAGGGAACAGCATTAAATTTCTCAAGCCATTCATTAGGCTCAGCAAAGGTTTTATTCCAAAGTTCTTCAGGCGTTGGAAAGCTTTCAACCAAACCTTCCGTGCCTGTCTTATGACAGATTTGATAGATTTCATTGCCGTTGGCAGCATAGCTAGTTTCGAGATGCAGCTTTTGTGCGTACAGTTTTGCTTGTGCAACGCCTTCGCCGACTTCTAACTCGTTACTCTTTGCTTCAACCACAGCCAGTTTTCGGTTTTTGTAACTCAGTACATAGTCAGCAATCAGCTTGCCTGTGCGTATACCGCCAGCCTTTATCTCACCTGCATTGATATTGTATTCACGCTGCACACGAACATCGCCGCCAGTACTCCACCCAGCTGCTTCTAACTGTTTGTCGATAAATTCAGCACGTGTGTCAGCTTCGTTCATGCAGCCTCACTTTGCAGTTCTTGTGCGAGGATGGCTGATTTTAAATTACGCATCTCATGAAGTTTTTCTGACTGTAATGATTGGTATAAACCTAACTCTTGTTGCAGTTTGTTTAGCTTGTCTACTATTTGGTTTTGATTTGCTAAATTTGAAGGGAATGGAAATGTCTCATACTCAAAAGTTGCCAAGTTAATGTTCTGCTGAGCAGAGCCTTTACTTTTGCTTTTGATATATATCTGAAAAAAACTTAGAAGATAAAAAATGTATTCCGAACTTGTAATTTCTTTATCCGGATACACTCCAATTACGCTATCCGGAAAACATGCATCTATATCAAGTATTGCTAGTTCGGCAATGTTCGCTGCAATAGTGATGCAAACTGTACCTTTACCCCATATTTTACTTTGGCTTATTCCAAACTCGCTGTAGCTTTTATCAAAACTATCAACATACATTTTTGCGTTAGAAACATTGCCCGTCTGGATAAACGGTATTTTATCCCCATAAAGCCTTTCGTCATTTCTAGGACGGTGCTTAGATTTTCCACGCCCAAATTCTTTTGCAACATCCTTCAACGTTCTTCGTGGTTCGCAGTCCTCAATATTTTTGAAAATTTTTGATAACTCATTTTGATATACTTGTGACGATTGGGCAGTAGTTTCTTTAACTAGGGTAATCGCCGCATCAATCTCAGCAAACGTAGCATCCAGTTTGGCTACGATGCGTTGTTGTTCTGCGAGTGGGGGGAGTGGAATGCTTATCTCTTTGAGCTTACCCATGGAAATGAAATTGATAGTAGTGCTACCACTTACACTGAGTAGGGTTTGAGTGAGAGTAGTTGCTACAAAATAGAGATAGTCTGAATTAAGTGCCACAGATTTTGGCGTCAAAGCGTTGAACTGCTGATTGGTTGCCATTTCCACTCTCGCTATAGCTGCCTCGCCGATTGACGCTGTGCAACAAAGCAAAATACTATTTGCTGGAACCAACCTTACCTTTTTATCATCTACGGCAGCTTGGGTGACGTTTTGTTGTGTATACGTAATATTCTTACCTTGTACTCTAAAATCATCAATAGTGAACCAAGGAACATTCCCTTCTTCCCAATAACGTTTCTCTTTTCTTAGGGGCGTACTACCATTTGTTATTGTACAAACATCCCCAAGTTTTACATTCTTCCACATCACAGCAACTCCTTGATTGCCTGTAATGCTTGTGCCGCTTGCACGTCCAGCTGTTCAATTTCTGCGATGATTTCTTGCGGTGTTCGATTATCAACTTCTTCAACTGTATTCGGATTGTTGACGGTTAAATCCCAAGTCTCCTTGTTAACTGCTGCTACGTCTACCAACCAACTGTTGTCACTCAGCTCTTGTGTCTTAGCCATCTCAACAAATTCAGCCAAATCCTTTTCATTCAGCGGATTTGTTTTGCCCATGTTTCTGCCAACGTTAAGTTGGTAGTACCAAACGTTTTCTGTGGGTTTACCTTTTTTGAAAAACAGCACAACTGTCT
>Ga0209709_10004621_pt1 | contig 11027 bp, 10 predicted proteins | sample ArcticOcean_MG_C_2_FD_187435 | JGI IMG/M metagenome (GOLD analysis project Ga0209709, IMG submission 187435) | Marine microbial communities from western Arctic Ocean - ArcticOcean_MG_CB4_136 (SPAdes) (version 2) | ecosystem: Environmental > Aquatic > Marine > Oceanic | place: Arctic Ocean...
GGATAAAGCTGCTGCTGCGAAGTCAACAGCTGCCTATCAATCTAAATTAGCAAAAGAAGCTAAAGTCATCGCACTGATCGAGCTAGCTAATCAGATGGAGATAGATGCTTTCGAAGCTAGTCTTGCCGCTGAACTAGCCGCTACTGAATTAGCCTCTGAAGAAATGATGGCTGAAATCGAAGACGAAATGGCAAGACAAGCTGCCCTTGAAATCTTCCAACAAAAAATAGCGGATGAAAAGGCTGCTGCCGCAGCATCTACTGCTGCATATCAAGCGAAAAATGCTTACGACGTGAGGGTAACTAAAATTATGGATGATCTAATTGTTCAATTAGATGAGCTCGGTATAGCAGATAGTTATAAATCAGTTATTGCTGATGAGCTTATAAATGAGGCAACAGAAAAGTTAGAAGACGAAAAATTTATTGGGGCAATTTCTGGAGAAATAGTAACGGTTGCAATACATGATTTTTGCAAAGTGAATTTGGGATTATCAGATAGTAATATTGAGCTTTTCAGAAAGGCATTAGCAGGAAACTATCTTGGAAATGTTGGCCCTCAGGTAACTCATGGAACTGAATTTACATCGGGTAGGTGGGATGAATATATAGAATGCGTTGGATCTAAGAGAAAATAAAAAACTATTTAATAAACGCCAATTATATTTCTAGTAACGAGCTTTCTTTTTCAGATAAAGATTTTTCGATCAAGTTGATATGCTGATCTGTAATTTTTTGTATATTATCTTCCGCTCTATGTGATTCATCTTCTGATATTTCTTTTTCTTTAAGAAGCTCTCTAAAGTCGGATATTGCATCTCTTCGAATATTTCTGATTGCCACTCGAGCATGTTCAGCTTCATCACGGACAACTTTTACTAACTCCTTTCTCCGCTCTTCAGTTAGTAGTGGAAGAGGAATACGCATAACTTGGCCTTGTGTATTTGGGTTTAAGCCTAAATCAGATGTCAAAATTGCCTTTTCAATTGGTCCAACCATATCTTTTTCCCATGGCGAAACCTTAAGAGTCCTTGAATCTTCAGCGCTTACATTGGACACTTGTGAAAGAGGAACCATGCTGCCATAGTATTCAACTGTAATTTGATCAAGAAGTGAGGGGTGAGCCCTACCAGCACGAATTTTACTAAAATCAGTTTCAAGAGAAGAGAGTGATTTACCCATTCGGCTATTTGCGTCACTGTGAATTTCATTAATCATTTCTATTCTCCGTTTTGACTAACAATCGTACCAATTGATTGGCCATTTAAAATATTAGCTAAAGCATAATTATCATCAAACATACTAAACACACAAATTCTGATATTGTTTTCTCGGCATAATGCAAATGCTGCAGTATCCATCACCTTGATGTTTTTTTCAATAGCTGAATCAAAACTAAGCGCATCAAATTTTATAGCATTTGAATCTTTCAATGGATCACTTGAGTAAATACCGTCGACTTTGGTGGCCTTAAAAACAATATCGGCTTCAATTTCAACCGCTCTTAAGGCTGCAGCAGTATCAGTTGTGAAGCAAGGACTTCCAGTACCAGCAGAAAAAATAACTACCTTGCCTTCAGATAGTGCATTTTTAGCTTTAGTATGATTAAAGGGGTCGCAAACACCACCACCAATCGAAAAACCAGACATGACAATAGACGGTATATTATTTCTTTCAAAAGTATCTGATATGGCTAATGCATTCATCACTGTAGCGAGCATTCCAATATGATCCCCAGTGATTTTATTCATCCCATCACTTGCGAGTGTTGCGCCTCGATAGATGTTTCCACCGCCAATTACTATAGCGATTTCAACACCAAGATCAAGAGCAGATTGAACAATAGTTACTACTTTCTTTAGCATTTCAGGGTCAATATTATTATTGTCACTTTTTAGCGCTTCACCACTGAGTTTAAGTAAGATTCGACGATAAGAAACCATATGCTAAGAATTGAATACAAAATTAAGATTTTACACAACGCATGAGTATAATGAACCCTTTGTCCACCATAAAATACTAGACCTATGGATTCAATCAACATACGTGGCGCTAGAGTCCATAATTTAAAAAACATTGATGTAAGTATTCCAAGAAATAAGCTTGTAGTAATTACTGGACTATCGGGTTCTGGCAAGTCATCGTTAGCCTTTGATACGATCTATGCCGAAGGTCAAAGAAGGTATGTTGAGTCATTATCAGCATATGCCAGACAGTTTTTATCGCTAATGGAAAAGCCTGATGTTGACCATATTGAAGGGCTTTCTCCTGCTATATCAATCGAACAAAAAGCCACTTCTCATAATCCTCGATCTACAGTAGGAACAATAACTGAGATTTATGATTATTTGAGACTACTTTTTGCTAGAGTTGGCTCACCCAGGTGCCCTGATCATGGTGACGATTTACAGGCGCAAACTATATCTCAAATGGTGGATGCAATATTAGATTTGCCCGAAGATGAAAAGATTATGATACTCGCTCCAATTGTAAAGAATAGAAAGGGAAGCCATCTAAAGTTATTACAAGAACTCTCACATGAAGGCTTTCTTCGCGCAAGAGTTGATGGTGAAGTGATGCTTCTTGAGGAGATTGAGGAACTTGATGGTAATAAAAACCACACTATCGAGATTGTAATTGACCGATTAAAAGTAAGGCAAGATATAACATCAAGGTTATCCGAATCTCTTGAAACGGCTCTTAATATGAGCGCAGGTATTGCTATAGTTTGCTCCATGGAGATAGATTCTAGCTTCAAAGAGTTGACTTTTTCAGCAAAATTTTCTTGTATTCATTGTGGCTACTCTTTAGATGAGCTAGAGCCTAGACTATTTTCTTTTAACAATCCTGTGGGAGCCTGTGAAACGTGTGATGGCTTAGGTATCAAGGATGTATTTGACGAAGAGAGGGTTGTAGCTAATCCCGAGCTTAGCCTAGAGGATGGAGCAATTTATGGCTGGAGCAAAAGTAACGCCTATTTTTATCAAATGCTCACCCTAGTTGGCAATTACTATAATTTTAGTATTTCAACGCCATTTAATGAACTGTCAGATGAGAATAAAAAAATTGTTCTTTATGGAAGTGGCAATCAAGTTATAGATTTTTCTAAAATAAAAGGAAGAAGAGGCTGGACAAGTAAAAAAAAGCCTTTTGAAGGGATAATCCCAAGAATGATGCGCCGTTATGCAGATAGCGATATTCGTTCAATTAGGGAAGAATTGTCTAGATATGTAATCAGCAAGCCTTGCTCAAGTTGTCATGGAGATAGGCTCAATTCATCTGCAAGAAATGTTTTCATTGATGATAGAAATATTTCAGACATAACGAAGCTTACGATAGATCAAGTATATGATTTTTTTGACTCTCTTCAGCTTGATGGTCAGAGAGGTGAAATTGCAAGTAAGATTCTTAGTGAAATTTCACAGCGCTTACATTTTTTAATTAATGTTGGACTGGATTATCTCAATTTGGAGAGAAAGGCCAACTCCCTTTCTGGTGGTGAGGCGCAGCGAATAAGGTTGGCATCTCAGATTGGTGCTGGCTTGATTGGAGTGCTTTATGTTTTAGATGAGCCATCAATAGGGCTTCATCAGCGCGATAATCAGAAGTTACTCGATACATTGACCTATCTTCGAGATTTAGGCAATACTGTTATTGTAGTTGAGCATGATGAAGATGCTATAAGGCAAGCGGATTATGTTGTTGATATTGGTCCTGGGGCAGGCATTCATGGTGGAGAGATTGTTGCAATAGGACCTCCTGATGAAGTTATTGCTAATACAAAATCGCTTACTGGAGACTATTTAAGTGGTCGATTAGAAATCAGCATTCCTAAAACTAGAAAGAAATCAAATGGCTGGCTTAACATTACTGGCGCAAGTGGAAACAACTTAAAGCATGTTGACTTAAAAATTCCTGTAGGCGTTTTAACTTGCATTACTGGAGTTTCTGGTTCAGGAAAGTCAACACTAATTAATAATACACTTTATGAATTAGCTGCAAAAACTCTTAACGGAGCTCAAACTGATGTTGCTCCCTTTAAAGAAGTAAAGGGTATGGATTTGTTCGATAAAGTTGTTAACATCAATCAAAGTCCAATTGGAAGGACCCCTCGATCTAATCCTGCCACTTACACAGGTGTATTTACTTTAGTGCGCGACCTATTTGCCCTGACACTTGAATCTCGAACACGAGGCTATAAATCTGGACGTTTTAGCTTTAATGTTAAAGGGGGAAGGTGTGAGGCTTGTAAGGGAGACGGCTTAATTAAGGTAGAGATGCACTTCTTGCCTGATGTTTACGTCTCATGTGATATCTGTCATGGCCATAGATATAACCGAGAGACCTTAGAGATTAAATATAAAGGAAAATCAATTGCAGAGGTCTTAGACATGACAGTTGAAGATGCACTTGAGTTTTTTAAGGCGATTCCAAAAATCAGACAAAAAATGCAGACAATGATGGATGTTGGGCTTTCCTATATTACACTTGGTCAAAATGCAACTACCCTTTCAGGCGGAGAAGCTCAGCGCATAAAGCTTTCTAAAGAGCTTTCTAAAACAGATACGGGGCAAACTTTATATATATTGGATGAGCCAACAAGCGGCCTTCACTTTCATGACATTAAGCAATTGCTCTCCGTGATTTTCAGACTACGAGATCGAAATAATACAATTGTTATAATTGAGCATAATTTAGATGTTATTAAGACTGCCGACTGGGTTGTTGACCTTGGTCCAGAAGGAGGGAACAAAGGCGGCGAAATTATTGCGTTTGGAACTCCAGAAGAGGTGTCCATGAATCCAAAGTCATATACTGGACAGTTCCTTAAAAAGCATCTTTAGGTTTTTCCTTCAAACTCTATAAGCGTCATTGTAAATGCAGTTTTTCCATTAATTTTGTGAATTCTGATTGGCTGAAAACTCTCTTTAATGGATAGATTTAGAGTCAACTTCAGAGCATCACAAGTTACCTTTACAGTTTCAATTTCAATGTTGTTAATTAAAATATTTTCAGGACCGCCCACCTTAAAGTTTAGATATTTAACGCCATCTTGATCAACAACTTGATAAGTAAAGTCTGACTGACTAGGGTTATTAATCATGTCGTTAGATAAGGCTAGATAAACACTTAAAGTGTCGACCAGCAAGCCGGGCTTTATTTCAAATTCATCACCATTACTGGATACAGCATAATTTTTATCAGTTTCAATGGTAATTTCGTAGTTCTTTTTAACTTCATCTTTAATTTTTTCTGTGACACTAAAGTAAGTGTTAATAATCTGCCCATCAACTTCATTACCCATGCTTTTTTCAATTCTAGAGTAATCATATAGAGCCTTCCATAAGGATTCAGTTTTAGCATCCGTTGTGAATTTAAATTGATTATTATTAACCTCTAGATTTAATATAGCAGTACCAATTTTTAAGTTACCCATTACAGTTTCTGCATAAAGGTCATAACTACCTTTATAAGGGGTTAGTGAAAAAGATTGGGCTGAAAAAATAAGACCTAATAAGAAGAAAATCACTTTATTCATATTATTTTTCCATCAAGTGTTGCAGTTAAGTTATCAATAAGCTTTAGTCTTCTTTGAGTATACCAATGAATTACTTTAGGGTAGATGGCATGTTCTTTTTTTAAAACTTTAACAGAAAGAGTTTCGGCGGTATCTGAATTTTCAATACTTACTGATTCCTGGCTAATTATAGGGCCGCCATCCAACTCTTTAGTAACAAAATGGACGCTAACCCCATGTTTTTTTTCAGAGGCATCAATAGCCTTTTGATGCGTATTAAGTCCTGGAAATTTTGGGAGCAAAGAAGGGTGAATATTAAGAATTTTTCCAAAATAATGTGAAACAAATATTGGAGTAAGGATTCTCATATAGCCAGCTAAAATGATTAGTTCTACATCTTGCTGATTAATAATATTAATTAGCTCTTCATCAAAAGCCACCTTGGAATTAAATAATTCAGGCTCAATAATGCAAGTTTGAATTTTTGAAGATTCAGCTCGTTTTATACCAAAAGCATTTTTATTGTTACTAATGACGCAGCTAATTTGTAAGTCAATTCTGTCTGCATTATCAATTATTGATTGTAAATTGGAGCCATTACCTGAAATTAAAATAACAGCTTTCATGGCATTAAATTATTACTTGCTCACCTTTAGATTCAACAACTTCTCCAATTAACCAGGCTTTTTCACCATTAGAGTTTAATAGTTTAATAGCTTCACTTGAAGACTCCTTAGGAACAATGACGATCATACCTACGCCGCAATTAAGAACTCTGTGCATTTCATTTGTCGCTATATTCCCTTCAGCTTGTAGCCACTGAAATATTTCTGGAAGTTCCCATGAGCTTGCATCTAATTTCGCAGCAAGATGAACGGGCATTACTCTTGGAATATTTTCAAGAAGACCCCCGCCTGTAATATGCGATATTGCGTGTACAGGTGAATTTTGAACTAATGACAAAATTGATTTGACATAAATTTTAGTAGGCTCAATAAGTGACTGGAGCTGACTCGAAGTTGGCTTCGTTTTTTCTAAAACTTTTCTAATGAGTGAGTATCCATTTGAGTGAGGGCCAGATGAGCCGAGCGCTATTATGTGATTACCTGAAGCAACTTTAGAGCCATCAATAATGTTATCTTTTTCAACGATACCAACGCAAAATCCAGCAAGATCATACTCCTCACCTTTATACATGCCCGGCATTTCAGCAGTTTCTCCTCCAATTAAAGAGCAACCAGATTGGCGGCACCCTTCGCCAATACCAGATATAACTGAAATAGCAATGTCTGGATTGAGAGAGCCTGTCGCATAATAATCTAAAAAAAACAAAGGCTCAGCGCCCTGAACTATAAGATCATTGACACACATGGCAACTAAATCAATACCAATGGTGTCATGCTTGTTAAGCATTTCAGCAACCATTAATTTGGTACCAACACCGTCAGTTCCAGAAATTAAAACTGGGTTTTTATATTTATCTAAAGGAATTTCAAACATCGCACCAAAGCCACCTAGTCCGGCCAGAACTCCAGGCCTTAAAGTTGATTTAGCGATTGGTTTAATTTTTTCAATAAGCTGATTACCTTTAGTAATATCAACTCCAGAGTCCTTATAAGTCAATGACGACATCTTGTTTTCCGTATAATTAAGGTCTAAAAAACTGAATTAAATCAAGCAAAATAATGAGCTACTCAATAGTACCTAATGCGCTTTCAGTAATACGCATTATTTTAACAGTTCCAATAGTTATAGCGCTACTAAAAGAGCAGTATCTTTTGACGCTGCTATTATTTCTAGTAGCTGGAATTACTGATGCGTTAGATGGCTGGATCGCCAAACAGTTTTCTTTTCAGTCTCGCCTAGGCTCAATACTTGATCCAATGGCGGATAAGATATTACTAACCTGCTCCTTTATTGCTTTATATTGGGTTGGGATAATGCCTTTATGGCTACTCATGATAATTTTTGTACGCGATGTTATTATTGTTGCGGGAGCTTTGGGCTATTTTCTAGGTGAAATGTCAGGAGATAGTGGCTTGTTGGAGCCCTCTCTAATTAGTAAATTCAACACTGTACTGCAAATTTCACTCGTAATATTTTTACTGTTGATTCAAATATATATTGAATTAGAAAGCTTAAAGGAAATGGTATTCATAGTGGTCGCAACTTCCACAGGCCTAAGCGGCGCTGACTATATTTTACTTTGGGTTAAAAAGTTTATCTTGCAAGAGTCCAAGAAATGAACCAACTTGGCCTGCCGATTTCGCTTGACTCTAAAATGCTTTTAGATAACTTTATTGCCAATAGTGAGCTTCTTAATTTAATACACCAGCTTTTTCTGGATAAAAATGCTTCAGAAATTTATGTATATGGGTTATCAGGTCAAGGCAAAACGCATGTCCTCCAAGGAGTGGTATTAAAAGCCCTGGCAAACGATAAAAATGCAATTTATATAGATTGCATTGATTCTTTTCCAGAACATTTATTTGATTTTATAGATCAATTAAATTTTATTAGTTTTGATAATGTTGATCTTATTAGTAACGAAAACCAAGAGACATTTTTCGATTTATATAATCGTGCAAGACAGGCTGGAGTTGTTATTTTAGCTAGTGGTTCTAGTTTGCCAACTGATTTAACCGTTATGAAGGATCTTAAGACTCGCCTAAGTTTGGCGGCTGTTTATAAATTAGAAGAGCTTAATGATGAGTTAACAATGGAAGTGCTTAATAAACAAATGGATGATAGAAATTTAACTATTGACTCAAAAATTTACGAATATTTGTTTAAGAATTATTCTCGAGATTTAAATACTTTAGTATCTGCGATGAATGAGTTAGATAAAGCATCACTCCAATCAAAAAAAGCGATCTCAATTCCTTTTGTTAAAACAGTACTACAACTTTAGTAGCTACTAAATATCAATTTATTAGGAAATATAAAATATTTTTCTAAAATTTTGTTTTTTTAAGAAATATTTATATCTTTTAACGCAATAATAATAAAAATATAGAATGTATTACTATACTTCGTAAAATATTTAAAACAACGCTCTAATCTTAAGATCTTAATATATTTTTATGGACCATCTGCCTATTTTTATTAATTTAAGACAAAAACCAGCCCTAGTTGTTGGAGGCGGAGATATTGCATTAAGAAAAATAAACTTATTATTAAAAGCTCAGGCCAAGGTTACATGCGTCTCTCCCCATTTTTGTGAAGGCATAAAAACCTTATCTTTAGATAGCAATGTAAGTTTAGTTAATAAGCGCTTTGAAGCATCCGATATTTCAAATTATTCAGTAATTATTTCTGCTACAGATGACTCAAAAGTAAATGAATCGGTCTCTAAGATAGCTCACGAGAACCGAATCCCAGTAAATGTTGTTGACTCGCCTAAGCTATCAAGCTTTATCATGCCCTCAATAGTTGACAGGTCTCCGGTGGTAATTGCTGTCTCTTCAGCCGGTAAGGCGCCAGTCCTTGCTCGAATAATTCGTGCAAAACTTGAAACAGTTATTCCAAGTTCTTATGGCATACTTGCTGAAATTGCTGGTGAGTATAGGCAGAAAGTTAAAGATAGGTTTTCAAAAATTAAAGATAGAAGAGCATTTTGGGAGGCTACTTTTTCTGGTGTTATAGCTGAAAAAGTTTTTTCAGGGCGCATTCAAGAAGCAAGGGCTGATATTGAAAAGCAGCTTATTGACGCAGTTGAGATGAGCTTGGGAGAAGTTTATTTAGTTGGCGCTGGTCCTGGCGATCCTGACCTATTAACGTTTAAAGCATTAAGGCTTATTCAGCAAGCTGATGTTGTGCTTTATGATAGGTTGGTATCTAAAGGCGTTATGGAGCTTGTTAGGAGAGACTCAGAGCTCATATATGTTGGCAAAAAAGGTGGCAGTAATGAATCTACCAGGCAAATAGATATTAATGCTCTTTTGGTTGAACTTGCTAAGTCAGGAAAAAGGGTGTGCAGACTAAAGGGTGGCGATCCTTTTATTTTTGGCAGAGGTGGCGAGGAAATTGAATCTCTTTCTGAGCATGGCATTCCTTTTCAGGTTGTCCCTGGAATAACTGCTGCATCCGGATGCTCTTCTTATGCGGGTATCCCATTAACCCATAGAGACTTCTCTCAATCTTGTCGATTTGTAACGGCCCATTTAAAAAATGGCACCAGCAATCTTCCCTGGCAAGAGCTAGTTGTTGAGCAGCAAACGATTGTTTTTTATATGGCCTTGAGCGGGGCAAGCCATATTTGTGAGCAGTTAATTGCTCATGGAATGAGAAAAGAGATGCCAATTGCAATTATTGAAAAAGGAACGATGCCAGAGCAGAAGGTTTATATCACAACCCTAGCAGACCTGCCTAGTTTGCTACTCAAGGAAGATATTAACGCCCCTACTTTGATGATTGTTGGTGAGGTCGTCAGTCTAAATGAGAAGTTAAGCTGGTACGGCAATTAAATAAGAAAATCTATTTCTTAAATAAGAAATGTTTAACATAATTGGGTATAATTCAAAATCTTCGCGGGGGTGGTGGAATTGGTAGACACGCTGGATTTAGGTTCCAGTGTCGCAAGACGTGAGAGTTCGAGTCTCTCTCTCCGCACCATATATTTTTAAAAAAAGAGCTCTTAGGAGCTCTTTTTCATAATATCCCAAATTACATTCAGTTCACTCTCACTTGGCTTGGAAAGGTTTCTTAATTTTAGGCTCTTAATAATCGTCTCTGTTGTTGACCAGTTGATTTGCATAAGTAGATCAAAATCAATATCTCTAAAATAACCTTCTTTAAAAAATAGTTTCATATCAGTCATTGATTTTTCAAAATTTTTGAAGCCTATTGCCCTTGCCTCTTCAGATACCATGGGATCGATATCAACTAAACCTAAAAAGATAAATTCATTGTAGTTATTTAAAAAATACTCAATAATTTTTCGAGAAGCTTCTTTGAACTGAAGTTCAACGCTTGAATTATCAGGCATATTTTCATTTAAGTCAGAAAAAGCATTTTTTTTAATGCTTATGTATATTGTGTCAATAAGCTCTTGCTTTGATTTAAAGTGAACAAAGAGCGTGCCAGATGCAACTCCAGCTTTTTTACTGATTTGCGCAGTTGAGGTCGCTTGAATGCCTTGACTGGCAAAAAGCTCTAGAGCGCTTTGATAGATTTTATCTTTAGTAGGTAGCATTTGATTTATTCTATATGGTAGCTGACTCCAGTTAATTTTTCAGACAACTTCCAAAGTTTTTTTGCGTTGTCTATGTTGTGTGATAATTTATTTGACTTAACTAAGACAGGGTGACCTTTCATACCGCCCATTGATGGAGAGCCAAAATAATTACCAGACTTGGCAGTTGGATCGGTAGCTGCTCTAAGACCTCCAAGAGCCCCTACCTTAACTTTCTGTCCAAGAAAAATATTCATAAAATTTGCCATACCAGAATGCTTCTGAAGATCTGTAGCAGTCCACCCTGGATGTGAAGCCAATACCATTGGACTTCCTT
>Ga0209709_10004623_pt1 | contig 11023 bp, 13 predicted proteins | sample ArcticOcean_MG_C_2_FD_187435 | JGI IMG/M metagenome (GOLD analysis project Ga0209709, IMG submission 187435) | Marine microbial communities from western Arctic Ocean - ArcticOcean_MG_CB4_136 (SPAdes) (version 2) | ecosystem: Environmental > Aquatic > Marine > Oceanic | place: Arctic Ocean...
CTCTTGATGAACTCTGATATTCGGCTTTTAATTCCGCACAGGTTAATTTACCAGCTGTACATGCCGGAACCGGAACCGTACATTCTGCACCATCAGAGACACGTAATTTACCAGCTGGACACTTCAAGCCTATATCGCAGAAAACGCAATTGAAGGCACCCTGAAACATGGAACCCATGTTCGTCACCTTGGACCAGTCGAACGTCAGCGGCTGATTGAACGCATTGGCATTAGAAAACATGTAACCCATGTTCGTCACCTGCGACGTGTTGAACGTCAGCGGCTGGTTGAACGACGTGGCACCATTAAACATGAAGGCCATAGTCGTCACACTGGACGTGTCAGTGAACGTCAGCGACTGGTTGAACGACGTGGCACCAGTAAACATTTGGAGCATAGTCGTCACATTGGACGTGTCGAACGTCAGCGGCTGATTGAACGCTCGGGCATCATAAAACATGGAACCCATAGTCGTCACCTGCGACGTGACCCAATCGAGCGGCTGATTGAACGCTATGGCATTAGAAAACATAGCCTCCATGTCTGTCACCTGCGACGTGTCCCAGGAACCTATTAGACCGTACGGATTGCCAGTCGTAGCGTCGGAATCGGCAAAAATTGGGCAGGACCCATTCGCTGTTTCACCCAAACATCCACCCGTACAAGTGCCGGCATATGTGCAAGACCCAACAGCCGCCTTCAAATCAGCTTTATTCGTCGGGGCAAATACCGCTTGTGTTCCAATGAGCATGGTACAAAAAAGTGTTAAGGAAAGTTTCTTTGAAAGAGTCATTTTTAAACAAACAATAGCTTCCTTATATATACGTTTATTTTTTGAACAATTCTCTAAAGCTTTAGAGATTCTTTAGAGATTTTTATTTTTTTAGCATTAAAATTTTATCATGTGGCTGGAATAGTGGTGTCTTTTTTTTTTCTGAATTGATAGTAACCCCCCTACAAACAACAATAGCAATGATCAATACTACAATATAAAAATTCATATTTACCATATGATGGTTATAGAAACTTTTAGAAATAGTTATAATAGTTATAATAGTTATGTAAATGGATTTATTGTAATTCTTCTGGGACAAACACGTTTAAATGTAAACATACAAGGGTTGAAAAATTAACCTATATATAATACATTTATGATCCAAAATGTACAAAACATTTGCACCCTCTGAATTTAATTTTCTCTCCACGAACAGTTATTTGACACAATTCAATAAACTCTACGATGCAATATGTGAGTACAACCACGAAGATGAAAATCCCAATTTTACAGCACGAGAGATATTGGGTGGATACGAACTGTTCAAAGCACAAAATTCAGATTCGCTAAGTTCACTTCGATTTATTTGGGACAAAAAATTTAACAGTTGGAAAAGAACTCAGACTAGAGGATGGAACGTAATTGTGCAACATAAAAATAACGAAGACAAAGATGCTCACAGTCACCTGCGAAAACTGAAAAAAATTGTTACGTTCCTGAAACAAGTCGCAGAAAATGACCCCGGCTTAAAAAACAAATGGAAAGTTATCTCAAACACGACAGCCTACAAATCTTTACTGATGATTAACGAAGCTATATCAAGCAAGAAATCTAAATATCAATTGCTCGTTTATGTAAAAGACTATTCAGACGATTACGGTGTACAAGATGGCGTAAAAGAATGCGATAGAAAAGACTATTGTGAGAAGCGCCAATATTTAGAATCTACGTTTGATGCATACATAAAAGCAAAATACGACACACGCGAGTACAAATATGTCAAAGAAGATTTTAGATTTAAATTAAAAGAAAAATAATAATTTTATCTAAAAAAATAGATTTCCTAACCCACAAACTTTAGTAATTTATGGAAACTGATGCTGGTATGCCATGCCTTTGACATCATTCCATTGTTTATGCGGCGATTAGTACCTGCCGAAACAGTTTAAGATTAGAGCATCATATCAGATCGTTTACAATTTAGATGGATTCTGTAAATGTGCGATTTTCCGTTTTTGCAGAGAGGCAACCTCACCATTCAAAAAGAACCATTCAAAAAGAAAGTATATAAATGTATTTTTAATATCAAAATGTCAAAGCTAAAGAACGCAACCAAAAACCTACCAGCTACATTTAGAGGACCGGCCGCAATTCAATGGCAAGAGACGCAAAATCAAACTGGGAAACTTTACCAATTCATCAAACCCTTTGTCATGTCAAAATCCGGACAATATGAGACAGGCGACATTCTCTTTTTGGTTGAAGAATTTGCGCGAAAATGTTACGCATTTAGAGATGTCACGGCTGCAACGACTACATCCTACAAGGCTATGGTTACCAGTCAGACACACGCAATTGCACTCATACGTCGGGGGGTTCTAAAAGAAATCAAATACAGCGACATCAATATATAATTATATTCTTACACTCATACAGAGGATTTCTCTAAAGCCTTAGGATTATTGTAGAGCAGATTTTAATGTTATATAATTAAGCTGTCGCAGCACGTACTTTATCCGACGAAACCGGGGAAAAGTTTAACCAGGGCAACGTGTCCTTGTGTGCCAACAAACGCGCAAATCTCATCGCGGCTGGACGTTTGCGCACGCTTGAAAGCTAATCACGGCTGGACTTTTTCACAGTGAGAACGAAGGTCACGTTAGTGATTGTAGTATAGTTTGAAAAATTAGGAAAGAAAACCCTTTTTATACTTTATTTAATACCTTTTATTATATTTGTACATGTTCTATACCGATGGCCTTTTTTAAGACATACTGTACATGTTATTTTTGCTTTGTGTAACCGTTTATGCCTTGCAGTTTTGTATGTTTTGCATCCACATTGTTGTCCGTGGGCAGGGCATGTACGCTGTCTGTGGCCAACATGTCCACACCAACCGCATCGTCTTCTTTTCTGAACGACAATCGGTAGTTGTACAGTTGTTCGTCGATTTGGTGGTCGTATTATAATCCTACGAATAGTAGAAACTATATTCACGGGCCTTTTAGGACTTCTTTTTATTTTTTTGACTATACGACTTCCTTCCACAAATCCTATTCTTGCAAGATCTTCTTTACAAAATTGGTGTCCACATGGCAGAGCAATCATAACGGTTTTTTTCCCCAGACATATTGGACATTCGTTTTCGGAATTAAATAGACGTAAACCACAAGAATTTGGGTGTTTTTTTTTACATATTGGACACGGTGGCATTCTCCTATTATATTTCATATGTAAATACTATCAAAATTAAGTTGTACATATGTTTACTGTTTATTTAGTTCTTCTTCTAAAATTAAAATGCGTTGTTCTTGTTGTTGTATCGTTTCTAATAGTGTTTGGAATATTGGCGTGCAACGTTTTGCCAATTCGTCAACGATGTCTTGTTTAGATACTTACACTAATTTTGTTTTCCATTGTTCAATCGTGTTTAAATGAGTTTGTATTTTTTCCATTTTTAGTGTTAGTGTTATTTTGTGTTTAGTTTGATTATATTGGATTTTGATTAAGATTTGATTATGTTGTGATTAAGACGAATATGATATAAAAGGGCAAACATGATTGACAAAAATAATGGAACGTTACATAGAAATGGGATTCAGTGAAGCCGATGCCCAAGAGGCTTTTGAGCGTTTTGCTGATGATTTACACAGTGGTTGTCACTGGTTAATGGTGCGTTCTACTATGGGACACGTACCCAAAAAATTAAAAGTCCGTAATAAAGAAAATACATATATTGGTTCTACTGTACGCTTCAATGGCGTCACTTGGACTATTGATACGGTTGACTCAGTCCATGCACTCGTTCGCATGGTACGTGAAGACGGGTTACCCTCGAGATGGGAGCACATGTCGGATCAACGTATTGAATGGGTTACTGTTCGCCATGAAAAGCATAATAATATGGTCCCACGTATTGCTTGGTTGCGCAAAATCGGCGAAATAACGGTGTCTTCTGATTTTAAAAAGTCTATGAAAAAACCTCTGACGTTACATAATGCATTGTCGAATTATATTCGTTTTGGCAGGCCGAGTGAACAACGTTCTTCGGAATGGGAAAAGTGGCGATTTATCACAACATTGACTCGAAGTCATACACACTGTCCATCTCGACGTCGTCCGCGTGAGGTTTACAGTTCTGATATTCATGATTTCCGTGTTGAGTGGATGTCTTATTTCCACGTTTTATGTGACATTCATTCGATCGAAATCGATACGTTCAACAATTGTTTGTACAACGAATCTGTTGACGATGTTGTTTCAATATTTCCTGAAACGATTCGAGATTCATTGAGAAAAAAAATCGAAATTTGGAAAAATCCTGTCGACTATTTGAAAGAAGAAATGAAAAAATGGATCAAAGATTGTTTACCCTTAATCATTTTCGAGTGTACAAAGAGCCTTGACCACACGACGTTTGATGTTAAAATACACGATATGACGTTTGTAAACCCACGCAAACAAACTCCGGGAAAAAATTCCAATTTACAAAGACTATTTTTTCATTTATATGAGGAATCGTGTCCGAAACACATTCCAGGGCCAATGGACAAAAGTTTTTTCAATAGTATTTTGCGAGCTTCAAAGAAGAAATGTGCTCCACTGGAACCTTCGGAATCTTTCACCGGTGAATTATTCCCATTCCAAAAGAAATGTTTGAATTGGTTAATTGAACGCGAAACAACTTCTCAACCGTTGTCGGCATGGGGGTGGACAAAACGCGAGTTAGACGACGGCTTCATATTTTATACATCGGTATACGGTTATTTATCTCTGACACCCCCTAATATGTCATTTCGCGGTGGCTTATTGGCCCAGGATGTAGGTTTGGGTAAGACTGTGGAAATGTTGGCATTAATTACAACCCATAAGGCGGATGGTCCCACCTTGATTGTCGTTCCGACGACAATGTTGAACATTTGGGTGAGTGAAGCTGCAAAGTATGCACCATCTCTTAAAGTTGTAAAATTCCATGGAAATCGGCGTACTAAAGATATGAACGAACTTCGTCATGCGGATATTGTGGTCACAACGTATCGTGTTGTTGTCAACGAAACACAACAACATGTACCGTCGATTGGTGCAGTACGTTGGGGTCGTATAATTCTGGACGAGTCACACGAAATGCGCGCTATTCAATCTGCGACAAGTCGAGCTGTGTGTCGACTGTTTTCGCCGTATCGATGGTGTGTTTCAGCGACTCCGTGGCCCAAAGGACTGAAAAACATTTTGTCATCACTATCGTTTTTTGGTGTGGCACCATTCAAAGATGCCAACGAACCATTATCAATGAGAAGCCATTCGCTCATGTCACCAGCGTTGATGTGTTCAATACTGAGTCATTCTACTTGGTGGCAACAAAAACGACACGTTAGAATGCAGTTACCTGCCGTTACAAACAAAGACGTGTATTTAAAATACGGATATACAAATATATACAGCCAATTGTTAATATCTGTACGTAAACGTATAGATATGGATAGGGGACTGCCTAATAATCGTACACGATTATTACACTACACACGATGGTTACGCCAAGCAGCGGTTCATCCCATGTTAAATCGAATTAGTTGTTACGGAATTCCTACCGATCAGGCAAAAATACAAACCAAAACAAATTCAATGGAAACTTTCATACAGACATTGGGTTCAACAAAATACGATGAGTCACTTCGAGATTTAATTTATTCTTGGTCACAAGGCAATGAAACATGTTCAATATGTATGGACGCGATGGACCGTCCCACACTGACACCTTGTAACCACATGTTTTGCTTCGAATGCATACATTCTTCGTATCAACACGACCAGAAGCGGAAATGTCCTCTTTGTCGCAAACCAGCTGGAAACAGTGTTTTGAAAGAAATAACTATCGAAGAACCTGGCGAATGTCATCGAATGAATACGACATGGTGTACACAAGATATCAATGGTCAAATAGTGGAAATGGAAAAATCAGTACATGAACAAATAATGAATTCGAGTAAAGAATATAGTGGAAAAATTGAACACACTATAAATATGATACAAGCACAAAATCAGAAATTTATAGTATTTACACAGTTCCATGGAACTTTGGTTAAATTATGTACAGCTCTTACTGAAAATGGAATAGCGTACGCATCTATCGAGGGTCGTATGTCACCGCTTCAGCGCGAAAAAGCAATCAATAAATTCCAGTCAGAAAAGAAGGTGCGAGTTTTCGTAATGACAACGAAAACAGCTTCTGTTGGAATTACACTGACTGCAGGATCACATGTAGTGTTTGTAGAACCACTTGATAATATACACGTACGGAAACAAGCAATTGGACGGGCTTGGCGAATTGGTCAAAAAAATCCTGTGACTGTCACAACATTGTATGCTCAGAATACGATCGACTGTGCTAAGGATCTATTGACTCACGTCGGTTTTTGTGGTGTATCTGTATAAATTCATTTCTTTCTTTCATTAACAGTTGTATTGTTTCCCGGTCGTTTGATTGCATTGCATTGCGGATCGAATCTTCAAAATCTTGCATATCATAAAAAAAAGATAATTCCGAAATCTCTTCAGGCTTCGCAATTTCCAAGACAAATTTACGGTAAACACTCTTGGCCTTTTTTGGTGTTTCGTCCAACCATTTACCAGAACTTTCCGTTATTTCTTGTCGAGTAAATGGGTTTTTCGGTGGACAACGACCTACTTCCCCCAAATGCAACCCTTCCAACAATTTTATCCTTGTTTCTTCCGAATAGGACTGACTGTCCACTAACCAAGGGTTTGCCACAAAAGCATGTGTTATACAATCAAAAAGAACGGATGAAATCTCACAAAAATCACTCAATCCGAACAACTTTTCAATAAAATTAAATCTCTTCTCTTTGAATAAATCATACGCGTGTTTATGAAATTTTTTCCGAAGCGTTTCCTGATCCAAGAAGCAAAGCAAATTTCCATTTTGATCCCATTTATGAAATAATTTCCATTTCACAATTGATGGATAAAAACGAAGCACTTCTTCCGCCGACAAATAGTCACGCTTAGAAAGCATATTTTGGACAGCTTTGCGTGCTTTCTTCTCTGTGAAATTAGTCTTAGTACCCCATAAATATAAATCTACCTGAGTTTTATTTCTTAACACCGTTTTAAACGACCCATGGCGTAAATCACATATCCAAGTTCCTGTCTTTGTATATTCACCATCCGTTTCTTCAAACAATCCTTCGCGTTCTCCGCTATTCCATTCGCCCGTATAACTTATACCGTCTGTAGTTAACACACCCCTGCCATTATATTCGTCTTTAAGCCAAAACCCTACGTAATTAGAACCGTCATTGAAATCCATTGTCCCATGGCCCGTTTTTAGTCCATACGACCACCCGCCGTTGTACACAGAACCATTTAAATAAATATGTTTGCCTTTATTATGTCGTTGATTACGTTTCCAGTGTCCAACGTATAGTCCAGTGTATAATGACATTAATTTCCCGTAACCATGTTTGTAATTGTTTGACCACTCGCCCGTATACGTTTCATCTTGTGTGACGTAGATACCCTTTCCATGACGATTATCGGAACACCATTGACCGTTATATACATTATTTGATGTATCTGTAAATACACCTGTGCCGTGTTTTAAATTACAAGAAAATTCACCTTCATATTTTCCTTTTGGTGTTACATGGATTCCAAACTTATGTTTTAACCCTCGAAACCATCCACCGTCGTAATAATTGTTGGTACTTATACAAAAATAACCATTGCCATGATATTTACCATGGTGAAACCCACCAGTATAAGTAAAATCTAAAGTGGATAATTCACCATGGCCATGATGCTTATTATTTTGCCACTTTCCTTTATACGTATACCCACCACGTTTATATTGTATACCATATCCATGACGCTTACCATTTAACCATTCACCTTTATATTTTTCGTGCTTGTCCTTGTATAATAATCCTTTACCTGATGGCAGACCATCGTATGTAGAACCAGTGTAGACACCGTCAAAATAAATTATTTCATCTCTACGACACAAATTCTTTTTGTGTCCTTTCATAGTATATTTACAATTTTTACAACGTAGTCGTTTCATTTATAATTATTAATGTTATTATATATTCCCTGTGGGTTAATTTTTACTTTTACTCAATGCGCGGACGCTTTGGCTTGCGAACTTTAAGAGACTCCTTCGTCTTCGCATAATCACGTTTATATGCCTCAACAACAGCGGGATTTTCGATGATTTCTTCCAGAGTTTTCAGAGAAACAGCAGGCACCGTTGTTTTTTCTTCACGTTCAAATGTCACCCCCCCAATATCAGTCGACATCACGTTATTTTCACGCATGTACTGATAAATCTTAGCGTGACGGGCTTTTTGGTCTTTGTTATGACTCTTTAATTCAACTTTTAAGGCGTCGCCTTCTGGTATCGCATCCAAATATTCTTGTTTAATTTGATTAAATTGTTCAGCAGTAATTGTTGGCATTTCAGTATCCATTTTTTTTGTTATTTTATGGTATTTTATTTAAAAAAAATAATAATCTCAAAATATGTGTATTTATTTAGATTTTTTTAAGATATGATGTCGGTACATGATGGACGTTCTCGCCGCCAACTTTATTCGGTTGGCGCTACATTCAATCATTTAAACCACCAAAAAACGCTTCCACCATCAACACCTACCTTCGAAAGGACAGCATTCTTGTCATTGATGGGTATAATAATAGGTATGGTTATAGTAGTCATCGGAATTTCAAGTAATACATATTGGTTCATATACACAGGTTTTGGAGAAATGAGTATTATTATTACATGGTTTATTTATTTAGTTAGTTATCAAAGTTAAACAACCCATGCTCGCCAGCATAATTTGCCATCGCAAAAGTAAGATTATGTGTGTTTGCTTTTCCCATAATCGGATTTGCCCAATTGTAAAATCTCTCACATACTTCTTGCGCTTGGACATCTTCAGCATCCACAAAAGAGAGAAATTTTGCAACAATTTGTGCAGGCGTATAAATACCATGATCGCCAAATTTCGAAATAGAAGCCGGGCCCATACCAGGGATTTCAGTCATTTTAAAATCCAATAATGAACGATTCACAAATTCAACAACAGTGTCAGCACGAAGAGAACTTTTAGATGGTTCATAATTATAAGAAGACATTTTTTTTATATATCATACGTTGTTTAAATACACATATATTCTCTACTTTTGAGGATTTATAAAAGATGGGTTCTCGACCAGTATTTATATCCGTTATATTTAATACAAAACATAAATATGATAGCAATGATAGCAAAACAAAACAACAGTCCAATTGAATGAGTTTGTACCTTTTGAACATGTATACTATGAGAATATTGCAAACTTTGTTTCATTTCATTATGCTTTTCGTGTACCAATACTCTATTTTCCGTGAGTTTACGCGCTGCAATTTGCATAGAATCTTCAATAATACGTAATCGGTCTTTAATAACACGCAATTCGTTCTCCAGATGTGTAATATTCAGAGTTTCTTGTTTATCAGTAACACCGTGTACAATTTGAACCATGCCTGTGTCCGTTATGGCGTGTATTTTCACAGAAAAATTGTCAATAATATCTTTTATTTCGAATTTCATGCAAGGCGTGTAGGCAGTGTTTTTTGCAGTATCAATAGAAATAAATGTCTTCCTCAATTCAAATAATGGATGCAGTTTCATTCTTAACGAAATATTTTTGGATGTAAACACGCCATAACATTGTTTGTCGGATGCATCACTTTCGATTCTATCATTATGTATTCGTAGACTAAACAAATTTGTATTACCATACATGATCGTGATACCTAAGATTGAGTCATGAGTTCTTTTAAAAATGCGATGACTATATTTTTTTTCAAAGTTAATAAACACTTGTCTCTTATATTTTTGTTGCAAGTGGCAAGAATATTCACGTTCCTGTTGTTCGGGCGACGTAAGCGTAACAACATTTTTTTTAATAGACACTTGAGGATCACACGAAAATGGCGGCCATTCGGAAAAACACAACTTCAGTAAAATCAACAAAATAAATGAAAATAACATATCTTTTCTTAAATAAAACATCGTTTTAATAATCAAAGAACACGAATCCAATTTTAACAAATTGTACACTCATTGTTATTGTTTTTCACAGTTTTAAGATTTAATGTTTGTAGTTCTTCACCCACTTTGACATTAATAGCAAAATCAGTTGTATTTATATTAGGACTAATTGTATTAATCTTAGCACTCAAGACTTTCGTCGCCCGTGACGAAAGACTACCTGTGTTCTCACCTTCCGTAAACAATTGACAAAAAGACGGTCTATTCCTATCAATCATGATTGATTTAACATTATGTGTTACATTACCGTCTTCATTCTGGATAACTACGTTGTCGCCATGTACGACATCCCACATGTCGTGTGTTTTAATTGCAGACATTCATTTTATATTTTACTACTTATATAGTGTTTGGTCGCTTTTCTCTACGGTGTTCAATAAGATCTTCTGACATACGCTGTCTCGCAAATGCAAATCCAAATAAATACCGAAAACATCTTGCTAAAGACGAATTGCTCTGAAAATCGTGATAACCACTGTCCGACACGCGACAATTTTGACGCATGGCGTTTTCTACAGTTATATAATAAGAACTTGGAGTGTTACACCAAATACACCTCATTTATAAAATAGTTATTTACTTAAATAGATATATTTAAAATTTTACGTCTCTTACGTGTAGGCTTCGGATGCAAATAACGGTAATACGAACTATGGTGTTTCTTCGTACGCTTGCCACTTTCCGTCCACACGTATTCATCGAAATTCGTAGGACCACCGCGGAACATACGGATGTTAAAACCGAGTTTACGCGTTTCAAGACATTTGTTAAACTCGCGCTGCGTTGGCGGTGGTCCCTTGATCTCAATAAATTCGTTGTTTGCACGAATCCAAAAATCAGGCGTATATTCAGTCTTATCCGAAAGTTTCATCGTCGCTGGTTCAAACGATGCAACAACACCGTTTTTTTT
>Ga0209709_10004626_pt1 | contig 11021 bp, 13 predicted proteins | sample ArcticOcean_MG_C_2_FD_187435 | JGI IMG/M metagenome (GOLD analysis project Ga0209709, IMG submission 187435) | Marine microbial communities from western Arctic Ocean - ArcticOcean_MG_CB4_136 (SPAdes) (version 2) | ecosystem: Environmental > Aquatic > Marine > Oceanic | place: Arctic Ocean...
TCATTTTTAGCTTTTTTTTTTTGTTTTTTAGTTTTTTCAATAAGTTTTTTATTCCCAGTTTTACAAATGCTTTATTGGACGATTATTTTTCCAAAGCATCTAGCTGATTTAAATTTGATAAAATTATTTTCAAATACTATAATTTTAGTAATTTTATCAAGTTGTTTATTAATTTTTTTATCTTTTATATCAAATTATGGAAATAGAGTTTCAAAAAGTAAATTCCTGGAAATGTTAACAACCTTTTCAATATCTGGATATGCAATACCTGGAATTATCCTGGCAGTAGCATTCATCACTTTCATTTCTTGGTTTGATAATAATATTATAAATTTCTTTGAATTTAAGACTATAAAGCCAATTTTTATAGGATCTATTTTGGGACTAGTTTTTGTTTATTTCATTAGGTTTTATTCTTTAGCCAGCAATGGAATCAAATCAGGTTATTTAAAAATAAACTACTCTATTGATGAAAGTGCATATTTATTGGGCTATTCTAAATTTAAAACATTTAAAAATATTCATATTCCTTATTTAAAAAATTCAATTTTATTAATTGGAATTTTACTAGCTATTGAAATTATTAAAGAATTACCAATTACATTGATTATGAGACCTTTTAATTTTGAAACCTTTGCCACAAAAGCATACATTCTTGCATCTCAAGACTTACTTGAGGCAGCTGCGGCACCGTCATTATTTCTTATAGTTATTGCAAGTTTTTTTATTTTAATTACATCTAGATATATTCTCAAGGATTAAAATATGAAAAAAAATTTTTTAAAAATAGACAATGTAACATTTGCTGCTAGTGCAAAAAATAAAGTTAGCAATGTTTCACTAACGATAGAGAGTGAAGGAGATATCATTTGTTTATTAGGCCCCTCGGGAATAGGTAAAACTACTATACTTAGAACGATTGCTGGTTTAGAAAAAATTCATTCAGGAAAAATTTTACTGAAAGATAAGATATTATCATCAAAAACTACACATATTGAGCCAGAGAACAGAAACATATCGATGGCATTCCAAGATAATTCACTCTTTCCACATTATAACGTATTAGAAAATATTAAATTTGGTGCAGAAAGAAATAAAAATAAAAAAAAAGGTTTAAATATTAATGAGATAATTAAATTTCTTCATATTAATCATGTGTTAGATAAATTTCCACATCAAATAAGCTCTGGTGAAGCGCAAAGAGCTTCATTAGCAAGATCATTATTATCTAATCCTGATTTGTTATTATTGGATGAGCCACTGTCAAATGTAGATCAAAGCTTTAAAGAAGAAATTCAAGTTAGATTAAAACAAATATTAACTGAACAGAAAATTACTACAATTATTGTTACGCATGATTCTTATGAGGCTTTTTATTTAGGCACAAAATGTGGAATAATTTTAAATGGTCATTTAAAACAATATGATGATCCTTATAACGTGTATCATTTTCCAAATTCTGTAGAAGTTGTTAATTTTTTAAATAGAGGAATTTTAATTCCAGCTAAAGTTACTGGAGAAAATAGCTTAGAGAATGATGATTTAGGTACAATAACGGGTAACTTCATTAAACACTATCCAAAGGGTTCAGAAGTTCAACTATTACTTCAACCAGAAGATTTAGAACATGATGATAAAAGTAACCTAAAGCTGGAAGTAGTTGATAGAAAATTTAGAGGAACTAATTTTATTTATACACTTAAAACAGAAAGTAATAAATTAATACCTGTATTTGTTCACTCACATCACATTCATCAACATGAAGTTGATGAAAAATTCGGCATTAAAAGACCTATTAATATTGATCACATAGTCTGTTTCTAATACAAGGCTATTATTTATAAATGAATAATAAGCTTAAGATTTTTTCCAAAGGAATATTTGATGTAAGTCCATTAATGATACCTGTAGTTCCATTTGGAATTATTTTTGGGGTACTGGCAATTGATATGGGGTTAACTCCTTATTTAACAATGGCAATGTCAATAATAATTTTTGGTGGAGCCTCTCAAATAATTTTTTTACAATTATTTTCTAGTGGAGCATCTTCATTAGTAATTTTAAGTTCTGTTGGAGCTGTAAATTCAAGACACTTATTATATGGAGCAGTTCTTTCAGAACATTTATCTGGTCTAAGATTAACTTGGAAAATTATTGTTTCTTATTTTCTTGTTGATCAAGCTTTTATAATTTCAAACGATTATTTAAAAAAAAGTAAAGATGAAAATAAATATTTTCATTTACTTGGCTCTGGTTTTACATGTTGGTTTATCTGGCAAATTACAACATTTCTTGGAATAATCTTGGGGTCAATAATACCAGCAAAACTAGGACTAACTTTTGCTATACCTTTAACATTCCTTGCATTATTAGTTAATGATTTTAGAAAATTAATTAATGTTATAGTGATTATAGTATCTGGAACAGTTGCAACTTTTGGTTACCAAACTATACCATTTAAGGCTTATGTAATTGTTGCTGCACTATCTGGTTTATTTGTTGCTTTTATTCTAACTAAATTTATAGGAAAAAAAAATGACTAGCTGGTCTTTAATCATTTATTGTGGTCTTATTACTTTTCTTACAAGATTTTCTATGATTGCTTTGCTTAAAAAGGAAATGTTCAATGATAGGATTAGAGAGGTTTTATCTTATGTACCTTCAGCAATCTTCCCCGCAATAATATTTCCTGCAATTTTTCTTGATAACTCAGGTGTTTTAGATATTGAAAGCAATCCTAAAGTAATAGCGGCAATAATTGCTACGGTAATAGGTGTTTTAAGTAAAAATATTCTTGCAACAATTTTTTCAGGATTAATTTCTTATTGGATGTTGATTTTTTTATTCAATTTTTAAAAAATAAACATCCAAAAATTAAAATATATATAAAAAAAATATATACAAATTTTTGATATTTTATTTTTTTTTAATTTTAGTATAAATCTAATTGCGCTGAGTTAAGTTTACTTGCAGAGCGCGTTATAAATCCTGCTAAAGCGACATCGAACCACCGCTTTAGACAGGTGGTTTTTTTTACTTTTTAAATTAAACCGGGTAGTTGAACTTTATTGTGCACCCTGCATTAGCTTAAGCACTAAAAAGGAGAAAAAAAGGACTATGTGCTTAACCCTCTTGTTAGAATGTTACCTTTTTTCTCTAAAAAAAAATGGAGATAAAACATGAGTACAAATAGATTAAAAGAAAGATTAGATCAAGGACCAGTTGTATGTGCTGAAGGTTTTTTATTTGAAATTGAAAGACGTGGATACATGTCGTCAGGCGAATTTGTTCCAATGGTATCACTAGATCATCCAGAGGTATTAGAGAACCTTCATAGAGAATTTCAACATGCTGGATCTGATATCGTTGAAGCTTTTACTTATAATGGGCATAGAGAAAAAATGCGCATCATTGGTAAAGAAGAACTTCTTGAACCATTAAATCGTTCAGCGTTGAAAATCGCAAAAAAAGTTGCACTAGATACACCAAAAGGAAGTAAACCAAATTTAATGGCAGGTAATATTTCAAATTCAAATATTTGGAAACATAACGATCTAAAATCGCAAAATGAAGTTGAGAAAATGTTTAGTGAGATGGTTGGATGGGCAGTTGATGAAAGTGCGGATATGTTGATTGGAGAAACTTTTTATTACGCAGAAGAAGCTTTCAAGGCACTAGAAGTAATGAAAAAAACAGGATTACCTACCGTGTTAACAATATCACCTATGGGTGAAAACAAAATGAGAGATGGAAAATCTGTTGTTGATACGTGTAAAGAACTTGAGCAACTTGGAGCAGATGTTGTTGGTTTAAATTGTTTTAGAGGACCAGCAACAATGTTTCCATTCTTAAAAGAGATAAGAGAAGCTGTTAAATGTCATGTAGGCGCCCTACCTATTCCGTACAGAACAAGTAAAGATTATCCAACATTTTTTAATTTGCCAGATAGAAGTAATTGTGAATGCCCTTCACCACATGGAAGAACATTTCCAACAGCTCTAGATCCACATTTTTGTAACAGATATGAAATAGGTAAATTTGCTAAAGACGCTTATACACTTGGTATTAATTATCTCGGTGTATGTTGTGGTGCAAACCCAATGCTTATTAGAGAAGTGGCAGAGTCAATTGGATTAAAAGTTCCAGCAAGCAAATATAGAGAAAATATGGAAAATCATTTTATGTATGGAAAAAATAAAAGAATTCCAAAACATATAAGTGATTATGGAGACAAAGCATAAAAAATTAATAAAGGCATTTAATCAATTTATGCACCTAATATTTACTAAATCAATAAATATAGCTAATCGAGCTTTAGAAATTATAGATAGAATTAAAATTTTGTAAACCTGCATTGAAATTAGGTCTAGCAAAATCTTGTTAATTGGCATTAATAAAAGTATATTACCTTTATGAAAAAAATATTTATTTTAATATTCACATTAATTTCATTTAATTCCTTTGCAGTCGATAAAAGCACAACGTTTAATAATGAAATCTTCACAAAAGCACAATTGGAAGGTAAAACAGTTGTTATAAATTCTTGGAATGAAACTTGCATAGTTTGTAAAAAACAAATCAAGATATTAGATAAAGCTGAAAAAGAATTTAAAGACATTCTTTTCTTGAGCTTTGAGCAGACAAAAAACAAAGATATAGCTAAACAATTTAGTATAGATTATTGGACAACAATTGTTATTTACAGAAATAACAAAGAAGTATACCGAAGTATTGGGCAGACTGATAAATCTAATATTTATTTAGGAATAACATCTCTTTAGAAACCTTCAAGTTTCCATTTTTTAAGACCACCAATTAAATGTAAACAATTATTGTAATTGTAAGATTTTGACACTTGTACAGCCAAAGTAGATCTTTGACCAATTGCACAATAAAATAAAACTCTCTTATTTTGCATTTCTTTTTTATTTGTATTTAAATAGTCACTAATTTCTGGAAAAGGAACTGAAATACTATTGTTAATTTTTCCATTTTTATTAATCTCACTTTGCTCTCTAAGATCAATTAATATTCTATTTTTTTCAGATAAAAATTTTTTAAATTCTTTAGGTTCGACTCCACTATTAACTTTTTGTTTATTAAAATTTATACCTAATTTTAAATTGTTGGGAACTGCAACATCCATTAATTTAGGGTCTGGTAAGTTTAAATTATTCATAATTTCAACATATTCGTCTACAGATTTAACTTGAAGTCGGGGGTTAAATTTTTTTTCTTCAAGAATAGTACTTACTGTATCTCCTTTATAATCATGAGCAGGATAAACTAAAATGTTATCAGGTAATTTTAGTAATTTTTTGAAAATTGAATTATAAGAGTCTACTGAGCTTCCATTTTGAAAATCAGTCCTTCCAGTTCCTCTAATTAATAGTGTATCTCCTGTAAAAACTCGATCTTTCATTAAAAAACTAAAACTTTCAGAAGTGTGACCCGGAGTAAATAAAGCTCTTAATTCAAGTCCTTTAATTTTTATTAATTCTTCATCTGAAACTTGCATTGAAACAACATCGGCAGGAGTTTTGTCTCCCATTATTGTTACACAATTAGTTTGATCTCTTAGTTCTGCAATTCCAGAAATATGATCAGCGTGAATATGAGTGTCGATTACTTTTACTAATTTTAGATCTAATTCTTTTAATAACTGAATATACCTTTCTACATTTTCTAAAACTGGATCTATTATTAGGGCTTCTTCTTTTTTTTCGTTTGCAATTAAGTATGTATAAGTACTAGAAGTTTTATCAAAGAGCTGTCTAAAAATCATAATCCAATTTACTATATTTAAAATATCTTATATTAAAACCATATTAAAATTTAAAAAAATAACCAATGTTATCTAATAAAATTAAAGATTATTTAAACGAATACATCAATCAAGAGGTTTATGTTCAAGTTGCTGTTGTAAAAGGTAAAAATAAAATCACAACAAATGCAGCAATTAATAAATATTTTGAAAGTAATCACTTTAAAGAATTGGCAGAGGGAAAGCCTTACAATACTTTTTTAAGTGACTTAGAAGATAAATGTTTAGGAAAATTACTTAACTCTCCAATGAGAGATAGTAAAACAGACGATGAAATTATTATCGAGTTACAGAGAAAACTTAATGAATTAAAAACTGAAGAATTAAATGATACTTACTGGGAAATTGAAACTGGTGAGTTTCTTAGAGGCCAAGATATTGAAGAAATAGAAGAAGAAAGAAATATTTTAATTAAATTTGTAACATCTAAAGACAAAGCACATGACACAGTAACCACTCTTTGTAAGAATTACGAAAAACTGTGTAAAGAAAAGTATCCAGAAGCTCCATTACCATTGGGAATTTTAGACAATAAATGAAAGTTTTTGGTTTAAATTTTTTAATTATAGTTTATAAAAAATATAAGGGGTGTCGTAACTGACTGAGATTAAACCCTAATAACCTGTCCGGTAATTCAGAAAGGGAAAACATTGGATAAAATATACTTTATAAGTCAATCAACATCACTAATATTTGTTATAACTATAAGCTTAACCTTCACATTAGTGGGATTAATTTATTCTAAAAAATATCAAGGAATTAATAATTACTTAACCGCCAATAGAAATATTGGTTTTTTTTCATTAACCACGAGCTTAGTTGCATCAGCTCTTGGAGCTTGGATTTTATTTGGTCCAGCTTCTGCTGCAACATGGGGTGGAATAGGTGCTGTTATCGGTTATGCATTAGGAACTGCTTTTCCAATGATCTTTTTAATTTCACTTGGAAAAAAAATTAGAAATGAATTTCCTAAAGGATCTACGTTAATTGAATTTTTAAGAAGAAGATTTGGTAAAAATTTATTTAAATTTATTTTGTTAATGACTGTGTTTTATATGTTTGTCTTTCTTTGTGCGGAAGTTACAGCTGTAGCAATATTGATAAATTATATATCTGGCACTGAGTTATGGATTACATCTTTAATTATTTTAGTCGCAACTCTTGCTTACACACTTTATGGTGGGTTAAGAGCATCAATTTTTACTGATAATATTCAAATGATTGTAATTGTAATTTTATTTTTGATATCAATATTTTATTTAACATCATTTATAGGAGATGAATTTTCATTCTCATTCATTAAAGAAAAGAGCCCACACTTATTAAGTGGAAGCTATATGCCAAATTACACAGCAGGTTTAACTTTCTTTATTGCAGTTGCTGCAACCAATCTTTTTCACCAAGGTAACTGGCAAAGAGTATATGCTGCAAAAAATAATGAAGTATTGAAAAAAAGTTTAATTGTTGCATTCATTGTAATTATTCCAATTGTTTTACTTATGGGTTTTAGTGGATTAGTTGCCGTATCGGTTGATCCAAAGTTATACCAGACTTAGGTTTCTTTTCTTTATTACTAAGTGATCAAACTGAATTTTTATCATTAGTTATTGTGATACTTGGTTTATCTTTAACAATTAGTACTGTTGACACTTTAGTTAATGCGATATCAAGTTTGATAGTAGTTGATGGTAAAGCGACATTTAACTTTAACAAAAAAACAAACTACTTAAAACTTTCTAAATATTTTATTGTTATTTTAGCAATCTTTGCTTTTGTTATAGCTTCCAAAGGATTTAGCGTTTTATATTTATTTTTATTAGCTGATTTATTTTGTTGTGCATTTGTAATGACTGTTTTTTATAGTTTTTATAATAAAAAGTTAAATGCAAAAACAGCATACATTTCTATTATAGTAGGATTGATAGGTGGTTTTCTTTTATTTCCAGTTCCAGACTTTTCTAAAAGTTTATTAGTTGGAATAATGCTGCCTAGTGAATTGTTTCCAGCTTTTGTGTCACAATCTTTGTTATTTTTATCTTTTATTATTGCAACTTTTCTCCCATTGGTATTTTGGGGGATAAGTAAGCGTAAAAAATTGTAATAGAGTTAATAATAACTATATACATCTAAGTAGATGTCTGAAAATCAAATTGTTATTAATGACCTGTCAAAAGTATATGATAATGGCTTTAGTGCACTTAAAAAGGTTAGTCTAAAAGTTAAACAAGGTGAAATTCTTGCAATGCTTGGACCAAATGGAGCAGGAAAGACAACGTTAATTAGTATAATTTGTGGAATTGTTAAACCATCTTCAGGAACTGTAACTATTAATCAGTTTGATATTATAGAAGATTACCGTGAAACAAGGTCTATAATAGGAATGGTTCCTCAAGAACTAAACTTAGAATCTTTTGAAACAGTTTTTGATACTGTGTCTTATTCGAGAGGACTTTATGGTAAATCTCCTAATCCAGAACACATCGAGAAAATTTTAAAAGATTTAAGCTTGTGGGATAAAAAAGATCAAAGATTACGACAATTGTCTGGTGGAATGAAGCGAAGAGTTTTAATTGCTAAAGCTTTATCTCATGAGCCAAAAATATTATTTCTAGATGAGCCTACGGCTGGCGTTGATGTTGAACTTAGAAGGGACATGTGGCTAGTGGTTGAAGAATTAAGAAAAACAGGTGTTACTATTATTTTAACAACTCATTATATTGAAGAAGCAGAAGCTATTGCTGACCGAGTAGCTGTAATTAATCAGGGTGAAATTATTGTAGTTGAGGATAAAAAAGAATTAATTAAGAAAATGGGTCATAAAAAATTAACAGTTGAACTACAGGACGAGATTGTAAAAGTTCCAGATGGATTATCTAAATATAACTTAGGTATTGGTGAAAATAAAATGTCATTAATTTATATTTATAATGTTCAAGCTGAAAAAACTGGCATTACTGATTTATTACAAGGTTTAAAAGATGCGGGTTTAAGATTAAAAGACTTAATAACAGAACAAAGCTCATTAGAAAAAATTTTTGTTAATTTAGTTAAGGAAAATAATGAAAATTAATTATTATGGATTTAAAGCTATATATCTTCATGAGATGAATAGATTTAGAAGAACTTTAGGTCAATCTCTTCTTTCACCTGTAATATCTACATCATTATATTTTGTTGTTTTTGGTTCAGTCATAGGAAGTTATATTCAAAAAATAGATGGTGTTAGTTATGGTTCATACATAGTGCCAGGGTTATTGATGCTTACTTTATTAACTCAAGCCATAAGTAACACATCTTTTGGAATATTTTTTCCTAAATTTAATGGAACTATTAATGAAATTTTAGCAGCACCCATTTCATCACTCGAAATTGTTCTTGCTTTTGTTGGAGCGGGAGCAACTAAAACATTAATTGTTGGTGCTGTAATCTACTTGACAGCTACTTTTTTTGTTGATGTGACAGTTAAATATCCACTACTAATGATATTTCTATTAATACTAGTTTCTTTTACGTTCGCTTTATTTGGATTTTTGATTGGTGTTCTTAGTTCAAACTTTGAGCAAATGTCTATCGTTCCATCTCTAGTTATTACACCAATGGTATTTTTGGGTGGAAGTTTGTATTCTTTAGATATGTTACCTCCGTTATGGCAAACTGTAAGTTATTTTAATCCAGTAGTTTATTTGGTAGATGGATTAAGATTTTCATTTTATGGAGTATCAGATTTTAATATTTGGATAAGTGTAGGATCTATGGTGTTATTTTTAATGATTTGTGTGATCTCTGTTACAATATTATTGAAAAAAGGTTACAATATTAAAAATTAGATTTTTAATATAGAAATTTTATAAATAAAAAGTAATATTAAATTATGTTGACTTACATACTTCCATTCTTGGTTTTAATTTTAGTAGTAGTATTTATCCATGAATATGGTCATTATTATTTTGCTAAACGTTTTGGAGTAGGAGTTACAGATTTTTCAATTGGTTTTGGTCCAGAAATATTTGGATGGAATGATAAATCTGGTACACGTTGGAAGATTTGTGTAATACCTCTTGGTGGCTATGTTAAATTTTTTGGCGACCGAAACGTATACAGTCAAACTGATCAAGAAAAGATTTTAAAGCAATATGATAAAGAAGATCAAAATAAATTGTTTGTATTAAAGCCTTTATATCAAAGAGCATTAATTGTAGTTGGAGGCCCCTTAGCTAATTTTTTATTAGCTATATTTATATTTTTCTCAGTTTATACTTTTGCAGGAAAAGATTTTACCCCAGCGGTTATTAATGAAGTCCAAAAAGATAGTCCTGCAATGATAGCTGGCTTAAAAACTAGTGATATTATTATTTCTATTGATGGTAATAAAGTAAAGAGCATCATGGAAGTTTCGAAATTTATTATGATGTCTACAGATGAATTTATTGATTTTACGATAAAAAGATCAAGTCAAAATCTCATACTAAGAGTAAAACCCAACATGGTTGATGGTGAAGATGATTTTGGTAATAAAATTACTAAACGTATGGTTGGGATTAAGCTTGGTGCATACAACAATGAAATAAACCATGTCAAGCTTGGACCAGCTAGAGCTTTGTTTTATGCCGCAAATGAAGTTTATTTTGTAAGCATTTCTTCTCTTAAATACATGGGAAGTATTATTACTGGTTCTGGTGATAGTTCTCAATTAGGAGGCCCTATTAGAATAGCAAAGATTAGTGGTCAGGTTGCTGAATTTGGGATTTTACCCTTTATTAGCATGATGGCTTACATTTCTATTAGTTTGGGTTTAATAAATCTGTTTCCAATACCAATGCTAGATGGTGGACATTTAATGTTTTATGGTATTGAAAAAGTATTAGGACGCCCTTTAAGCCAAAAAGTTCAAGAAGGTTTTTTTCGAATCGGAATGTTTTTATTGCTATCATTAATGTTTTTTACGACGTTCAATGACCTAAAAGACCTAGGTTTGTTTTAAATATTTAATTTATTTTAAAGTTAAATAATCGTTTAAAAACAACGTTTTTTTAATAAATCACAATATATTGGGGTTTTTATACACAGTAGCACTAATAAAAAGCTTGATTTATAGGCTTTTATGTAAATTATAGTAAAAAAACCCATAAAACGGAGCTAAAAAATGAACAAAAAACAATTAATTGCACAGCTTTCAGGTTCTTTAAACCTAAGTAAA
>Ga0209709_10004627_pt1 | contig 11021 bp, 11 predicted proteins | sample ArcticOcean_MG_C_2_FD_187435 | JGI IMG/M metagenome (GOLD analysis project Ga0209709, IMG submission 187435) | Marine microbial communities from western Arctic Ocean - ArcticOcean_MG_CB4_136 (SPAdes) (version 2) | ecosystem: Environmental > Aquatic > Marine > Oceanic | place: Arctic Ocean...
AAAAGAAATTAAAAAAGATTAATGCTTACAAAAAATATAAGATTTAAAAACTTCAAAAAAAAAATTGATACAAAGATAATCAGAGATAGTTTAAAAAAATTATTGAAAGAAAAAAATGAAATTATTAAATCTTTAGGCACTACATATAAAAATAATTACAACAATAAAATTATTAAAAAATATCAGAAATATATAGATGTAAATATTATTGGTATGGGTGGCTCTACCCTAGGAACAGAGTCTATTTATAAATTTTTAAAGCACAAAATAAAAAAAAATTTTATCTTCTTTGACAACTTAAATCCAAATCAGTTTATTTCAAAAAAAAAAGAGGGGTTTCTTAATTTAATTGTCTCAAAATCAGGAAATACAATTGAAACAATATCTAATGTAAATATCATATTAAAGAAAAATAAAGATCGTAATATTTTTATTACAGAAAATAAAAAAAGTTATTTATTTCTGTTAGCTGAAAAATTAAAAGCAGAGATCGTACACCATAATAATTTTATTGGAGGTAGGTATTCAGTGCTATCTGAAGTTGGGATGTTACCAGCAGAATTAATGGGATTAAATAAAAATAACTTTAAGCAAATAAATAATTTAATTAAAAATAAAAAATTTGTAAACTCATTAGTTTTAAATGTTAGCAATTTACTTTATTTTTTAAATACAAAAAAATTAAATTCGATTATCCTTAATTATGATGAAAAATCTTTAGCTTTATTTCAATGGTATCAGCAATTAACAGCAGAAAGTCTTGGTAAAAATGGAATAGGACTTTTCCCAACAATATCAACAATGCCTAAGGATAATCATAGTTTGATGCAACTTTATCTAGATGGTCCAAAAAATAATTTTTTTACTTTTTTTTCTGTAAAGGAAACAAAATCAACAGATATTAATAATGAGCAAATACTCACTTCACATAGCTATCTTAAAAATAAAAATATTTATAAAATAATGGCAGCTCAAAAAATTGCTACTGAAAATGTTTTTAAGAAAAAAAATATACCCTTTAGAAGCTTTGAAATACTTAATAGAAGTGAAAAGTCACTTGGGGAACTATTCTGTTTTTTTATCTTAGAGACAATTCTACTTGGTAGGGTTTTAGATATTGATCCTTATGATCAGCCCTCAGTTGAATTGATAAAAAAAGAAACAAAAAAAATATTAATTTAAAAATAATTTCCAAAGATAATTTTTGAAATACCATAATTTTTTTTCATTATAAGATTAAATTCATTAGGAAATTCATCTTCTTCTCTTTTGTGCCTGTGAATTATTATAACACCATTATCATTAAGTAATTTTGATTTGTAAATTGTATTTAATAAATCTATTAATTTTTTTTCTTTATAGGGAGGATCTATAAAAATAATTTCAAATTTATCTCCTAATGATTTTATTGTCTTTTCTGCAAAAACATCTTTTTCAATTATTCTTGAGTTATTTTGTTGTTTTAAATTATTTATATTTTTACGTAAAATTGAAGACACATTCTTATAATTTTCTAAAAATGTAACGGATGCGGCACCCCTTGACAGACACTCAAGTCCAAATGATCCAATACCTGAAAATAAATCTAAGATATTTGCGTTTTCAAGTTTTGCATTTAATAATTTAGAGTGTTTAATTATATTAAAAATTGATTCCTTAGTTAAGTCTTTAAGTGGTCTTGTTAAATTATTTTTTGGTGGTAAAATTTTCTTACCTTTAAAGCTTCCTGAGATTATTCTCATTCATCAATTACCTTATGCCCTATATCTTTTCTAAAGAAACCTCCTGTCCAATTAAGGCTTTTAATTAGATTTAAAACTTTATCTCTACTATCTTTAAAGTTGGATGATAAACTAACAAAATTAATTACCCTTCCACCATTAGAGTAAATCTTGTTATCTATTTTTTTTGTCCCAGCATGAAAAATAAAATCATTTTTATCTAAATTTAGTTTTTCAGTATTTTCAATTAAGACTTTATTGTCGTATTTTTCAGGATATCCCTTTGAGCAAAGTACAATGCATAAACTTTTTTTGTCATACCATTCTATTTCTGTTTCTTTTAGTTTTTCATTACAGCAAGATTCTATTATATCTAACAAATCTGTTTTTAACTTTGGTAGGATTGTTTGACACTCTGGATCACCCATTCTTACATTATATTCTATTAAATAGGGCTCATCTTTAATTATCATTAATCCAGCATATAAAAACCCTTTATAATTGGATCCCATTTCTTTGAGTGCTTTAATAGTAGGTTTTATTATTTTACTTATTATTTTTTCTTCAAGCAGTTGATTGATTAAGCTTGATGGTGAGTAGGCACCCATGCCTCCAGTATTTGGTCCTTTATCACCCTCCAAGAGTCTTTTATGATCTTGCGCTGTTTCAAAGTTTTTAATTTCTTTACCATCACTAATAATAAAATAGCTCATTTCTTCTCCATTAAGAAACTCCTCTATTAATACATTTTTGGTCTCTCCAAATTTGCCATTAAAAATTTCTTTTATTGCCAAATCTGCATTATTTTTATCTTCACAAATATACACACCTTTCCCAGAAGCTAGTCCATCAGCTTTAACAACAAGTGGAAAATGGGTATTATTTAAAAAAGAGATTGCATCATTAGAGTTTTCAAAAATACCAAATTTAGCAGTAGGAATTTTGTATTTATCGCATATTTTTTTAGTAAATATTTTTGAACCTTCTAGTTGAGCTGAAATTTTATCAGGTCCAAAAATGCTTATTTCAGTATCGTTAAAAAAATCTACTATTCCATCTACCAAAGGCTTTTCTGGCCCAACAATTAGTAAGTTTATATTGTGCTTGATTGAAAATTCTTTAATTTTATTAAAATCCGAAAGATCAATTTCAATATTCTCAGCAATTTCTGAGGTTCCTGCGTTGCCTGGAAAACAATATATTTTATCAACTCTAGGAGATTTTTTAATGGATAAGCATAAAGCATGCTCTCTTCCACCACTTCCAATTATTCCAACTTTCATATAGACCTATATAAACTAAAAATGAATAAAAAATTAGCAAAATTAAAATATTTACCCAATAATTTTGAAATTATTGAAAATGGTGATCATGTTGTTTGTGCAATATCTAGAAAATTAATTAGTTTAGAAAATCTTAATTATTGGAATGTTGAGCTTCAAGAGCCTTATTACTCATATATAGAAGCTCATAAAAAAAAGGAGAGTAATTAAATATTTACTTCCATCTATTGTGAGACCATATCCATTTTCCTGGATTTTTTAGTATCATTTTTTCCAACCATACATTGAGATCTCTGGTAATTTTTTCAGTTGTATCATCTTTTGAAAACTCTACTGGGTTTTCAATTTTAATATTAAAATTTATATTATCATGCCTTTCAATATAAATAGGGACAACTTTACAATTAAATTTTTTTATAAATTGAGCTGGAATAGTAGTCGTGAAAGCATCTTCATCAAAAAATTTAGATTTTATTCCCTCTGAAACTCTCTGGTCAATCATTAAAGCTATCGAGTAACCTTTTTTATATAATCTTAATAATTCTCTAATACCTCTAGTGCCTTTTTTAATTTGTTTTTTACAAATATATTTTATTCTAATTCTCTCCATCAAAACATTTAAGAAAATATTGTTTAATGGACGATATATTGTTGACAAATTTACACCAGATTTTTCAATTTCCATTGCCATCAATTCAAAGTTACTGAAGTGACCAGATACAAAAATTACAGGATTTTTTTCAAGTTTTATTTGTTCAAGAATTTCATAGCCCTCTACATTAATATTTGATTCAAACTTATTATTTCTAAAACCTTTAAGAAACATGTATTCCGATAATGTTCTTCCATAATTATTCCACATACTTTTTGTAATATCATTAATTTCTAATAAACTAATTTTAGGAAAAGCTCTTTGTATATTTGATTTAATTAACTCTTTTGATCTGAATGAGGGGCCAAAAATTTCAGATAATTTTCCACCTATAAATGATGATATTTTTAACCCAAAAACTTTATAAATAGAAAAAAGAAATGAGATAACTATAAATTCAAAAAAATATTTAATTATTTTCATTTAAATCAATTAGTGTTTTTATAAAGTTTTTTTCATTCAATATTTCAAGATTGGATTCAATAAATAAAATTTCAGTTTTATCAAAAGAGTCCAATCTTAAATAATCTTTCTCTGTTGTTATAATTTTAGCTCTTTGTTTTTTTGCTTTATTTACTATTTCATAAAAATCTTTTTTTGAATATTGATAATGATCTGGATATTCTAAATCATCAATAATTTTTAATTTATTATTTCGCAACATGTCTATAAAAGTTTTATGATTTCCAATTCCTGAAAAAGCTAGATAATTTTTATTTTTATCAAAATCGTCTATATTTAATGGAATATATTTTCCCTGATTGATAGTTATATTTGGATTAATTTTTTTAATTTGATCTTTAATATCAAATAAGTTCTCTTCATTTCCATTTAAAAAAATATTTTCATAAAATTTTAAGTTATTAATATTTTCTCTTAATGGTCCAGATGGTAGCGTCAGACCATTTCCGATCCAGTTTAGATTATTAAAACAAACAATTTCCATATCATAGTTAATAGAATGGTCTTGTAATCCGTCATCAAAGATTGCAAATTCAAAACCCTTTGAAATTGCATCATCTAGAGCAATAACTCTCTTTGTAGAGGTAAATAAGGAGCCTTTTTTGCTAAGCAATTTTTGCTCATCGACTTGGTCAGAATAAAATTTTTTAATAAAACAAGCTTTAATATTATTTTGATCTAAAATCTCTTTTATTTTAATAACCAAAGATGTTTTTCCAGTTCCACCAACGTAAATATTACCAATACAAATTGTTTTAATTTTTGAGCTAGATAATTTAGGCTTTGATTTTATGCTATATATTAAATTTAAAATAATTGAAAAAGGTAATAGTAGATAAGAATAAAGTGATGGTTTTTTGTAGTTCCAGAATTTAGGTTTTTTTAATTTCATTATTTAATAAACTGTTTATCTCATCTTTAGTTTCGTTTAGTATTTTTTTTCCTATTTTTTTAATTTTTAAATAGTTTTTTTTATTATTTGGCTTAATTATCAATTTATTTACTAATTTGGTTAAGCTATTTATTCCATTAACTTTATGGGTAATTTTTAACTTATTCAGCAATTTATATATATCAGAAAAATTTTCTATATGGGGGCCGTATAAAACAGCTGCACCATGTCTAGTTGGTTCTAGTGGGTTTTGACCTCCTTTTCCAGTAAGCGACTTTCCCATAAAAACTATATTGGAAGCCTGGTAAAATTTTTTTGTTTCTCCATAAGTATCTACTAAATATATGTCTGTATCATTTAGTTTTTTTGGTTGAGTGCTATGTAAAACTACATTTAATTTTAAATCTTTAATTTGTTTAACTATTTCATCAGTTCTGTGAATATGTCTTGGTATTATTATGGTTAATAGATTTTTATATTTCTTCTTAAGTTTTGTGTGAACTTTAGAACATAAAATTTCTTCACCAGGATGTGTGCTTGAAGCACACCAGAATTTTCTATTTCTTAAATTCTTTAATAAAGTTTTATTTAATTTAATCTGTTTATCTTGATCGTTATCAACAAACTTTAGATTTCCTATTCTCTTAATTTTTAGAACATTCAATTTTTTAAGATAATTAAAAGTTTCATTATTTTGAGGATATGCCTTGTAAACATTTTTAAATACACTATTTGAAAAACTTTTTATATAATTCCACTTTATAAAAGTTTTTTTTGTAATTCTTGCATTAAGCAAAAGTAATGGAATATTTTTTTTATTAAGAGTCTTAAAAATACTTGGCCAGATTTCTGACTCCACAAATATTGCAATAGCAGGTTTCCAATATTTTAAAAATTTATGAGAAAAAAATATTGAATCTATGGGAAAAAATTGATGAACTGTTTTTTTAAACTTGAATCTTTTAAATATTTCAGCAGAACTTAGCGTTGACGAGGTTATTAAGATTTGATTTATAGAGTTATTTTTTTCAAGCTCATAAACCAAGGGTAAAATGCTAAGAATCTCACCAACACTAGACCCATGAAGCCAAACCAAGTTTCCCTTAGCTCTTTTTCTTGATGGAAAACAAAATTTTTCTTTAAATCTTTGTTTGTCTTCTTTTTTTTTTAAGATTCTAATGCCAATTATTAAAGGAGAGAGTATTAACAATATTGTTATTAGTATTTGGTATAAAAAAAACATTACCCTTTGTTTAATTGTTTATCATAATAATTTTTATATAGAGGGGAACTCTTCATGAGTTCCTCATGATTTCCTGAAGAATCTACTAAACCATTGTTAATAACATATATTTTATTTGAGTTAAGTATTGTTGTAAGTCTATGAGCTATAACAAGTGTTGTTCTATTTTTTGTTAATATATTTATTGCTTTTTGAATTTTTTCTTCTGTTTCTGAATCTAAAGAAGACGTTGCTTCATCCAAAAGAATAATGGGACTTTTTTTAAGCAATGCCCTTGCTATTGAAATTCTTTGTTTCTCACCCCCAGATAATCTAACCCCATCTTCACCAATAATTGTTTCATACTTGTTTGGTAAATTATTTATAAACTCCTCAGAATAAGATAGTTTTGCTGCTTCAATTATTTCCTCATTACTTGCGTCTAAATTTGCATAAGCTATGTTATTTTTTATTGTATCATCAAATAGTGTTGTGTCTTGACTAACTATAGAAATATTTTTTCTTAAAGAAAATATTTTTGTATTATAAATAGATTGATTATCAATTTTTATATCTCCGTCTAAAATATTATAAAACCTTGGTATTAAGTTCAGTATAGTAGATTTACCTGAGCCACTATGACCAACTAACGCTGTCATTCTCTCACCTTGTAATTCTAAATTTATTGATTTTAAAACTTTTTTTTCTTCTGAGTTATATTTAAAACTCACATTTTCGAATTTAATTGTACCATTCTTAATTATAAGGTCAGTAGCATCATGTTTTTCAATTATAGAATTTTTTTGATCTATTATTGGTAAAATTCTTCTTGCAGCTGAAAGGCCCTGGTTTATAGCCATGTTAACTGTAGCTAAAGATCTTACAGGTTGATAGGCCAACATCATTGCTGCCAAAAAGGAAAAAAAATTATTAATATCAATCTCACCGCTAAAAATTAATTTTCCTGAATAATAGATAAGGATTGCTATCATTATACCTGTAAATGTCTCCATTATTGGAGAGATTCTTACATAAATTAATCTAATTTTTTTATTTTTATCTTTTAACTTTTCAATATGACCATCAGCTCTATTAATTTCATGATTTTCTTTTTGAAAGATCTTTATCAATTTGTGATTTTTAAAAATTTCAATTAAGTAAGTGTTTAAAAATCCTGATTTCTCTTGCGCTTCTGTTACTACTTTACCCATTCGTTTACCAAGAGATTTTGCAATTATACTTGTCAAGGGTATCATAATTATTGATATTAGAGAAAGCTTCCAGTTTTGATAAAACATAACTATCAACAAACCTATTAGCGTTAAAGAATCTTTAGAAAAAACTAAGATTGCATCACTCAATAAGTTGGTAATATGAGAAACATCATAAGTTAGATTTGAAATAAATTTTCCAGAATGTTTTTTATCAATGAGTTTAGTGTCTGCTTTTATTAATGAAGAGATCATATCAAACTGTAAAATTTTTTTTATTTCTTCTCCAACACTGATCATTGTTGCTTTTGCAAAATATAACGAGAAGCCCTTCACTGTAAAACTTATAATTATAAACATCGGTATGATAAGTATTAAAGTTTGATCTTTATCAATAAAAATTTTTTTTATTGCAGGATCTAGCAGCCACGCAATTGATGCTGTACTGCCAGCCACTAAAACAGAAAAAAAAACTGAAATAAGTATTTTTTTTAAAAACTTTTTTGAATAATCTTTATAAAGTCTTTTTAAAATTTGAATATTACTCATTGGATTATTTTTCCTATAAAAATACTTATTAAAACTAGAGCACCAAATAAATTATTGCTTCTAAAAATCCTTAGGCAGTTTTCTTTATCTTCAGAATTAAATTTGTGAATTTGATGCAAAGACAAGTGTAAAATTGGTACTATTAAACTTACAAAAAATAATAAATTAAAATTCATTAAAAGTCCGGTTGTTAAAATAGATGCAGCTAAGATTAAATAACATATTAATAAAAATTTTTTTGGATTATTCTTAAATTTTATTGAAGTTGATTTTACACCTATAATTTCATCATCTTTAATATCTTGAAACCCGTATATAGTGTCGTATCCTAGTGTCCAAAATATGGCTCCAAGATATAAGATAATAGGAACAATACTTATTTCACCTATTACTGATGTCCAGCCTAAAATTAAACCATAGTTAAAAGTTATCCCTAAAAATAGTTGGGGCCAATGAGTAAATCTTTTCATTAAAGGGTAGGTAAAAGCTAAAGGCATTGAACATAGTGCAAGAATAATTGTTAAGTTATTAAAATTAATCAAAACTAAAAAAGCAAGTGAACATAAAACAATTGTATAAAGAATGGCTAATTTTACAGAAACATTATTAGAGGCTATTGGTCTATTTTTTGTTCTCTCAACTCTTCTATCAAATTTCTTGTCAGTAATATCATTAACAATACAGCCTGCAGAACGCATCAAAACTGATCCTAAAAAAAACAAAGACAGATAAAAAAAATAATTATATAGATTGTTTGAGAAATCATAAGCAAGTGTTAAACCCCATGCACAAGGCCAAAACAATAGCATAAAACCAATTGGTTTTTTCAGTCTTGTTAATTCAATAAAAAGATTTAATTGTTTCATTATAATTTACTTGTAAATAACAAAGGCTAGTTTCATAATCAAATTGATTCGTATGAATATAGATTACACAGTCACTGCTCTAATGTTTCCAGCAATACCCTTACTCATGAACATATATAGTAATAGATTTCATTCATTAAGTAAGCTTATTAGACAACTTCATGATGAACACGTGTATGAAAATCACATTCCACCTGAATGGAAGAAGCAATTTATAAATTTAAATGGAAGAATAGTTTTATTAAAATGGACAATTATGTTTGCTGCATTCGGTCTTTTGTTTAATTTGCTAACTGTTTTTGCTCTTTATTTAAATGAAATTTTTATAGCAAGAATAATTTTTGGGTCTTGCTGTTTATCTATGATGATCTCAATTGTTGTTTTTTTAAGAGAGATACAGGTATCTACAAATGCACTTAAATGGCATATGTCTGATATGGATGTTGATTTAGATTAATTAGGAATAATTACAGCAGGCCCAATTAATAATCTTGCTTCTAATTCTTCATGTGCTTTCTTTGCATCACTAAGAGGATATCTTTTTGAAATATCAACTTTAAATTTTCCAGATAAAATTGCATCAAAAACTTTGTTTGCAGACTCAACTAATTCTTTTCTTGTCATTGTATAATGTGCAATTGATGGACGAGTAAAAAATAAACCTTTTGCATTAATGTGATTCTTAACATCAATAGTATCAACGTAACCTGATGCGTTACCAAAAGCTACCATCATGCCTCTAACTTTTAATGTTTCAATTGATCCATCAAATGTTTTTATACCAACACCGTCATAGACAACATCAACTCCATTTTTACCCACAATTTTTTCTACTTCTTCAACAAAATTTGTATCAGTGTAATTGATTACATGGTGACAGCCATTTTTTTTAGCAATAGCTTCTTTTTCTTTAGAGCCAACGGTTCCAATAACTTCAGCTCCTAATGCATTAGCCCATTGACATAAAATTTGACCTACACCACCAGCAGCTGCGTGGTATAAAACTTTATCACCTTTTTTAATTGGGTAAGCTCTGTGTAATAAATATTCAGCAGTAATTCCTTTAAGCATAATACAAGATGCTATTTCATCTGAAATTCCTTCTGGAACTAAAACTAGTTTTTCTTGGGGAAATAATTGTTTTTCAGAATAACTTCCAATTGGCATTGAAGAGTGAGCCACTCTATCTCCAACTTTAAATAGATCAACTTCAGAACCAACTTCTTCAATTATTCCACATGCTTCTAAACCAATCCCACTTGGAAGAGGAATAGGATACAAACCTGTTCGGTGATAAACATCAATATAGTTAAGACCGATTGATAAATTTTTTATCAAAACCTCCTTTAGACCTGGTTTACTAATTTCAATGTCTTTAACCTCTAAAGTCTCAGGACCGCCAAATTTTTCAATTTTAATAGTTTTCATTATTTTACAAATGTATCACTATGATAATCTTGAACAGCTTGCAAGATTTCTGCTTTAGTATTCATTACAAATGGACCGCCTCTAGCAATAGGTTCACCAATAGGCTTTCCAGATATCAATAAAAATTTAGCTTTAGTTGAGCTAGAGACTTTTAATTTTTCACCTTTAGTTAGAATAATTAAAGTAGAATCTTTAACCGCATCATGATCTTGATCACCAACTTTAATTTCACCTTCAACTAAATATATTAATGAATTATGAGTTGATGGAAGATCAAAATTAAATTCTTTATCTTTTTCAAGCTCTACATCAAAATAAACAGGTTCAACATTGTGACCTTTAACAGGTCCTTCTGCATCCTCAAATTTTCCTGCAATCACTTTAACGATTTTATCATTATCTTTATGAGTGCTCATTTTATCTGCATCAATGTAAATGTATTCAGGCTTAGTCATTTTCAATTTAGCAGGCATGTTTACCCATAATTGAAACCCATGAAGCTTACCTTCTTTCATTGCAGGCATTTCTGAATGAATGATACCACTCCCAGTTTTCATCCACTGAACATCTCCAGCAGTCATTATTCCTTCACCACCTGTACTGTCTTTATGCTCAAAATCACCAGCAAGCATATAAGTTACGGTTTCAATTCCTCTGTGAGGGTGAGGAGGGAAACCACCAATGTAATCATCTTTATTTTCAGAACCAAATTCATCCAGCATTAAAAAAGGGTCG
>Ga0209709_10004628_pt1 | contig 11020 bp, 12 predicted proteins | sample ArcticOcean_MG_C_2_FD_187435 | JGI IMG/M metagenome (GOLD analysis project Ga0209709, IMG submission 187435) | Marine microbial communities from western Arctic Ocean - ArcticOcean_MG_CB4_136 (SPAdes) (version 2) | ecosystem: Environmental > Aquatic > Marine > Oceanic | place: Arctic Ocean...
GGAACTTTTTTAAATGAAAGTATTTTGAAATTTTTTTATTTGAAAATAGTTTTGTAAAAAACAAAAAAAAAATGGTTTGTAGTAATTTGGTAAAAATATAAAATATAATAAATAATTAAATAAATTAATGGTAATTACTAGTAAGTAGTAGTATATAATAGTTATAAATCAGTTGTTTTTAAGATATTTTTATATAAAAATGCTACAATGTTAACACTCATCGCATTTCCAACTTGTTTATATAATTTTGAATTTGATACATCTTGAACAAATTCACCAAAACCTTGTAAGTTTAGATATTCACGTGGAGTATAACGACGTTTGATAGATGATAAATAAAAGATACAATCTCCACCATTGCCAGCTAATATAGTAGGACAAATATCCAACATAGGACCACATCTTTTATAATTAGAGACGTTGAGGTTCATAGACCAATTTTTGGATAAATCAGCAATTTTTTGATTAGTTAATAAATCATTAATAAGGTTTTGTTTATGTTCTGTTAAGTATCCGAATTTAGTATTACTATCAGGTTCTTCTTCTAATATATCCTTAACAGTTATTTCAAGTGGTACAGGAGCAGGAAATTCGAAACCTTTATCTAGAGTTTTTAAGATACCAACAATATATATACGTTCTCGACTTTGGGGAACACCGTAATCCTTTGTATTAAAAAGTTTCCAATACACATTGTATTTTTTGAGAGCACGTAATTTATCAAGAATGATTTCGAAAGTTTTACCCTTGTCGTGGTTAAGGAGACCTTTAACATTTTCTAAAATGAAGAATTTAGGAGTGGTATATTTGATTGTTTCATGACAGCAAAAAAAGATAGTGCCACGTATATCGTCAAAACCTTGTCTTTTTCCTAAAGTACTAAAAGTTTGACAGGGGAATCCGGCAATATAAGCGTCGATTTGCGGCACTGTGCGATGGTCTCTATCAAATATACTTTCATATAATATTTTACATTTATAGTTAGCTTTTATAGATTTAATAACATTGGGATCATTATCACAAGAAAAAATATGTTTATGTGGTATATTTAATAATCGTAGTGCTTGAATAGGTGCTTCAATTCCACTGCAATCAGTGCCAACTTTGAGAGTTTTCATAATTGTCGTTTTATATTTGAAATCATTAGATTTAAAATGTTTGAGATAATTTAGATGATTTGTCATTTATATATAAGATAAAGAAAAAAAATTTGATTAAACGAGGTAAATAATAAATTTATACTATATAATAGAATATAATAGAATATACTTAATTGAATAATAATGTAATTATGTATTCGTTATTTTCAACATATTTATCATTTATTGATATTTTAATTTTATTTAATGTGATAAAATTATATAAACATTTATTAATTTCTTTTAAATCTATATTATTACTTTGTAAGAAATGTTTTTTATTTTTTAATTCTACTGAAACATTATCATTCTTATTTAAATTGGAATAAATTTTTTGAGATATATTAATATTTTGTGTCTTATGTAGCGTATAATTTGTTACTAATATTTCACATATACATTCTTTTCTATCAGCAATATTACTGTTTAATGTACGTGCAATAGATACGTCATAAATATTATACATACTTAATCTATCTCTAAAATAAGTATTATTAGAATTAGATAACATAAAATTAATTTTTTTTTCGTTTAAAATATGTAAAATATTAATTAATTCGTCATGTTTTTCTTTATTAAAACCATTTTTATCATATCCTACAAATGAATCATTTTTTAATGGATAATAAGGAGGATCTAAATATACAAAATCATTTACTTTTATGGATTCTATAAATGTAGTAAAATCATTATTATAAATACTTATATTATTATTATTTAAATAGTTTGAAATATTATTTAATTGTTCGGTATTACAAATTTTGCAATTTTTCATATTTCCAACTGGTACATTAAATCCACCTTTTTTATTTTCTCTATAAACAGCATTAAAACAAGTTTTATTTAAAAATAAAAGTAAAATAGTTTTTTTAATACCATTTTCTAGACTAGAATAATCAAGAGAATTATAAAGTGTTCTTTTATCTAAATAATATGTTTTCCTATTTTCTGAATTTAAATATTCTTGTTCATAAATATGTAATGTTTCTATTATTTCTGATACATTATTTTTAACGTTAATATATAAATTATATATATTAATATTAATTTCATATATTTTTGCATTTTGTGGTAATAATTTATATAATAAAGCACCACCTCCTAAAAATGGTTCAAAATATGTATTATAATTATTGGGTAACATTAAATCTAAAACATTTAATAGTCTTTTTTTCCCACCAACCCATTGAATGATAGGATCCATTATTAATTTATGTAATATATAAAAATCAATTTATTATTATTTTAAATTAAAAATTGATTTTTTTTTTAATATGTTAAATTAATAAAATGAGATATATTGGTAATAAAACTAAATTAGTAGATTTTATATTTTTAACAATTAATGAAAATATATCAGATATTTCTTTAATAGATAAATTTTATGATTTATTTGCGGGGACTGGTGCTGTATCAAATCATATGAAAACAACTTATAATATTGTAGCAAACGATATATTAAGAAGTTCTTTTTATGTTAATAAAGGTCTATTGCAAAATAAACCTAATTTACCCGAAAATATTTTTAGTATTTTAAATGAATTAGTTGAAGAAGGATTTATTTATAATAATTATAGTGAAACAGGTAGTGATAGATTATATTTTTCAGAAGAGAATGGTAAAAAAATAGACGGAATTCGTAATTATTTATTTTCACAATTAGAATCCAATAATTTAAGTGAAGAACAATTTGATTACTTAATGTATTGTTTTATTAATGCTATTCATAAAGTATCAAATACAACTGGTGTTTATGGTGCATATTTAAAAAAATTAAATGGGTGTGCTAAAAATAAATTAATAATTGAAGAATTAGATATTATAAAAACAGATAAATCTATTTTTGTATATAATAAAAATTGTATAGATTTATTAGAAGAAATTAATGAAAATGATATAGTTTATATTGACCCACCTTATAATGCCAGACAATATAATAGTAATTATCATTTATTGGAAACAATAGTTTCTAGTGTTGATCCTAAAATAAAAATTATTAAAGGAAAAGCGTCAGTAGCAGGATTACCAGATAATATAGAAAATTCAAAGTCTTCTTGGTGTTCAAAAATTTTAATAGAAAAAGAGATAGAAAAAATAGGAAAATGTAAAAGTAAATATGTATTTATGAGTTATAATAATGAAGGATTAATTTCTATAGAAAAAATAGGAGAAATATTTGGGAAATATGGTAAAGTAGTTATAAAAAAAATGACACATAAAAAATATAAATCAAATACTAATTCAAATAAATCAACAGTTGAAGAGGTAATAATATGTCGATTAAAATGAAAATTTTAGTGGGTCATAATGTTCAGTATTTTCATACCATACTCCATTAGCATTTAGGATATATTTAACATTTTTAAATTTAGGATACGAGAAATCACCGTTAAATTTATTTTTTTGATCATATAGTTCTAAACATACGTTAAGTTCTTCTGTAATATGACAGGTATTTCTATAATAATCATATAATTCAGAATTTTTAACCCATGTGTCTATTTGTTTTTGACCAGTAGCAAGATTGTCATATAATTCTGCTTCAATAATTTCCATTTTATTTATACTAGCATTTTGAATAATTATATCAGGTTTTGTTTTGTCATTTTTACGAAATGGGCAAATAGTGTTATTATAAGTAACTTTTGTATTTTCACTTCGAGCATGATTTTCAAATACAATAGTTTCATTAGAAGATAATTTGTTAGAAACATGATACATACTTACAATTTTTTCTGAAGTACTTCCAACGTTTTGGAAAGGATTTTGATTAGTTTCATAACCGGTGAATCTATTAATATCAAATGTGGTACTTAATGATTCTGGAATGGCTTCTGAAAAGGTGAATTGAATTTCAAATCCAATATCAATAAGATGCTTAAGAGATCGTAACACTTTATTTCCCGAACTGTTATATTTGATTTGTTCCAGTGTCCAAGCTATGTTTTCCAGAATGATTGTAGGTAATGGAATACCATTTGTTTGAGAAATTTTATGAATAGTTAAAAGTGACAGGTTCAAATTACCTATACCAGGATCATTATCAAGTTCTTTCCCTTTTTCTTTATGAGATTTTAATAAATTATATTTACTTGTTTCTTGATTTAAACGTAATTTAATAGTATTTGTAGCACTATTAAAATTAAATATATTTTTTGTATTTTTTGAAACAATGTTATGAGAATCAACAAGTGATTGATAATTTTCATACGGTTTAAATGAAAGATAACTTTCCATAGTATTTGGATTTTCAAATATGACTGTTACATGAGAAGTTTTCCATTGTTTAAATGGATATTCTAGTGTAGCTTTTCTTTTTTTGTTTTGCATATCGATTTTGTTTGGATCAGATAGCATATAAATACATCTATCATTGGAATTTAGAGTTGGAATAAACTTAGTGGCACGTTGAGCTTGAGCATTGTTTCCCGAATCTTCTATTCCACAACCCGTATCTTCAATAAAGTAATTATAAGATTGGTTTGTCACAAGATAGAAATCAGGACTTGTTTTATTTGTATTTTCGTCAGATATGACATAATCAAATACATATTCGTCACATTGAATTCGATAATATTCAGGTTTATCGGGTATTGGTGTATATGTAAATTCTTTTTTGAAGAGAATACATAATACAACTAATAGTCGACCAGGTTTTTCTTCACCATATGCCTCAAAAATTTTGAAGCCTTCAGGTGTTTCAAGATCGTAATGTTTTTTAAGAAGATCATGGAGTCCCTTGAAACTTGCTGGAGTGATTGTATTGGATTGCATATTTAGCTTTAAAAAAATAGAAACACAAAAATCAATTTTGAAATCTAAAAATCTAAAAATCTAATATATCAATAATTAACGTGTTGTATCATAATTTATACTTCACGGATTAGTAGTTCTAATACGAGTTTAACTTCATTATTATTTTTAAAATAAATTTTTTTTTCATTATTATCATAATTTACTGATTCATAAGATTTATTTTTATAAATAATTGTGTCATCATCACTAATTATTTCCCAATCGCCATTTGGAGAACACGCACATAATTCACTCAAATCTACATCTTCATATGTTGATTCAAGGGTGTCTAGAAAGTAATAGGGATCCATTTTGTTGTTAAATAAAAAAAATAGAATAATCAATTTTGAAATCTAAAAATCTAATAAGTTCAATTACATGGAATGACCTAAGTCCAATGATATTTAGAAATATTATATATTTTCAAGTTTAATATTAAGATAATTTAATTATACGGCGTGCAATATTTAATGTATTATTAGATGCTTTATCTATTATATTTGTATCATTATATGAATTATCTAATATAACTATTTTTATTGAACCTGGTGATATATGTATAATTCTTCCATTTAAATCTTTTTTTGAGTTTTCACTGTACCAAGTAACAATATCATTAATATTTATATTGTCTCTTGTTACACGGATATAATTAGATGTTTTAAATGTTTTTTTGAGTGGTTTTAGATTTTGAAAACATTTATTTAATAATGAGTTATATTTAAGAATTTTAAAAGTTTCTTTTATGTGATTGATATTAGTAAGTTCTTTTTGAATATCAGCCCATTCATTTGTAATTCGTGTTTTTTTTACAAAATTACCAGTGTGGAAATTAGAATCAAATGTGAGAAGATGAACAACAGACATGTTATTGTTTGTAGAAAAAAACACAAAAATCAATTTAAAAATCTAAAAATCTATTATTATGTGTTACACGGAATGACCGAGCCATTGCGAGTTCTGTTTCATATATTCTACAACATCATTAAACTTGGGTTTACTACGGCACAAATCAATATCATCGCATGCAAGAGCAAGGATTTTGCCGGCAATATAATAACCAGTAGCTCCACCAGGTAATTTATCTAATATGTTATGAACACCATATCTACGAGTAAATTCGGTTTTTGAAAGTGTTTGATTCATATGACCTTCATTTAATTCTGTATATTCTTCTTTATTAAGTTTTTGTTTTTGTTGAACAGTTTCCTTCCAAAGATTATTGGATTTGCGCCAATCACGTAGCATAGTAGATTCAATTTTGTTTTTGGTTTTTAGAAAAGATTGTATCGAATTTGTAATGTCAGTATTATGCATACATAGTTTTTTGAGTTCTGGTTTATTCTTACCAACAAATTTAGTGTTTGTCATAACAGCACTTGGTGAATGTTGTGAGATTTCATTATATTCCTCGATACATGATTTAAATATTGGTGGTACATAGATATCAATATCATGTGGAATATTATATCCACATACACGACCAGGTAATGCTTGAAGAAGCGTATCGTTATTCATTTTATCAGAAGATTCAAAAACCCCACATATATGAGTTTTATTGAGTTGATTTCCGAGACGTAATTTGCCCCGAATAATTACAACAGTGAATTCTGTTGGTTCAATATTGTAGAATGGAATTCGGGAATATGTTTCTGCGTCAAAATGTAGTTTTTTGATTTTATGTTTAATAAGGAACTCGATAAGATAATCTCGTTGTTTACCAATAGCTCGCATAATGAAATATTTGGATTGTGTTTGGTATTTTTGGAGAATTTCAATAAGTTTTGATTCATTTGTTGGTTCTAGTTTAAGATTCGAATGAATGAGTTCTTGATCATGATAATTCATAATACTCTTGTATGAATCACCTGGTTCCATATAGACACGACTCCAATATGATTTGACGTCACTGGCATCTTCATCATTGTATATACAATCTTCATTTGCACGTGTAGCAGTGATAGATAATATATTGATATTATTTTCAGATATAATAGGACACTCTTGACCTTGAAGGATTTCTTGAAGACCAAATTTATATAGAAACTGGTGAAGGGAACCGTTTGCGGTGGAACCGTAATGAATTTCGTCAATAATGATTAATGAGTTAGATATTTGGGAAATATCTGTAATATTTTGTAGGTTTCTATTGAAATATACATTATTAGGTAGTTTTTTGAAGATTTTGGATAAATCGGATGAAGTATCTGGAAATAGTTCTAAGAATGATTTACCCAATGTGCGTATTTCGTTTTGCCATTGAGATTTAATAGAAGTATCACTCATACCGGATATGATGAAACAATTTTGAATTGTTCCGTCTTGGAGCATTTTGAATGCGGTATATAGACCACAACCGGTTTTACCAGATTGCATTTGTGCCTGAAGTTGAACATATGGTTTATCTTTAAATTCAACTTGAATGGCATTGGATGCGGTGATTTGGTTGGGGTGGAAAGGACAATTTTCGGGAGAGGTTGGGGAAACCTGCATTATATATAATAATTGGAATAGAATTTTCAATTTTGAAATCTATAAATCTATAAATCTAAAAGATAAGGGTTTAAAAAAAATAAAAAAAATAAAAATATATTAATAAGTATAATGGTAGCAAAAGAGGACAAATATATACCAATAGTGCGTTGGGTAGGAAGTAAAAAACGAATAATAGATAAAATAATAGATAATGTACCAGAAGAGTTTAATAATTATTATGAACCTTTTGTGGGTGGTGCTATTGTATTTTTATATATGCCGTATGAAAAAAAAGTATATTTAAATGATTATAATAAGAACGTAATGAATTTATATAAATGTATAAAAAAATCACCTGAAAACTTAATAAAAAAAGTTGCAAAATATGAAAAAATGTATTTGGAAAGTAAAAATAAGAAGGATGTTTTTTTGGATTTTCGTGAAAAATTTAATAAGTTAATGAATAAATATAATATAGATAAAGCGGCATTATATATTAGTATAAACAAGACAAGTTTTAATGGATTATTTCAAATAAATAAACATGGTATATTAACAAGTGCTTTTGCAAATGTACAAAATCCTCGTTTTTATAAAAAAGAACAAATAGAGAAGTTTTCAAAAAAATTGAAAGGGGTAAAATTAACATCAGTTGATTATTATGACGCTTTAAAAACAGCAAAAAAGGGAGATTTTATATATTTAGATCCACCATATGTACCAGATGATTTAAATAATTATAATATGAATTATTCAAAAAGGGAATGGGATAAAGATGATTTTCTAGATTTAGTTAAAATGTTTAAAAAATTAGATGACCGAGGTTGTTATGTAATGTTATCAAATTCAGATTCAAAATTTATTAGAAAACATTTTCCAAAGAAAGAATATAGAATTATTAAAATACCTATACATAGGAGTTTATCACCAAATGTGAAGTTTAGAGGATATCAAAATGAATTACTTATAATGAATTATTAATCTAAATGAAGTTTAATGACATTATATACGGTGTTAAGCTGCTGAACTGGCATTTATTCCAGTTTTTAGAGTTTTCAAGTAAGATTCTGTAAATTTAAGTGTCCCCAAAGAGGAACGTTTAAGTTCCATTTTATCATAGATGTCTTCATCATCTGTGTCAGATTCATTATCTGATGCGAAATACCATTCGGATATTTCTTCAGAAGGAACAGTGTCCATTTCTTCGCGTTTTTTACTAACATAATGATTTAGCATACATTGACCACAAAGACTTTGTCCAAATGATTTACCCAAGGGTTGTTTTCGTTGTTTTTTTGAAAGTGTTTGTCGTCCATGAGGACATGGAAATGATTGACAGCAAGTTGTATTCCATACTTGCGTGGTTTGTGAGAATTCATTTTGAAACTCTTGCATAGTTTCAGAATCTGGTTGAAGAGAGATATTAGGATAATGTAATATTTGACTTATCAAAGCTCTCCATCTGTATGATTTAGGGAGTTCGCATAATGAGACGTATGTGGAAGATTCCCACAAAGGACTGTTTGGGATTGATAGTTTTACAGTCATTTGATATAATTTTATAAAACATATATAAATCAATTTTATATTTATATTATATTAAAAAATCTATACTCACTTTTTTGTGTAGAAGAAGTGGAAGAAGGAGAAAGAAGTAAAAGAGAAATGAAAAAGAAGATACCAACAATATTTGAAAAAGAAGAAGAAGTAGAAAATAAAGATGAAAATGGAAAAAAAACAATGGAAAAGAAGAATGTAAAGATAGTATTAAGTAAGACGGATATGGGATTATTGGAAAGGCTGTTAGGTTAAAAAGAAAAAAAAAGAAAAAAAAAGATGTTGCGTCTGAGATTGTGTAGGGTAGTGTTAAATCATATGGAGGTCAATATAGTTGAACCAGGGTGTGTCAGGATTATAACTATATGAATCAAATTTATCATAAACCTTCCATTCTGCAAATGTAGCATTATTAACTTTGTGGGTTGTGTTAAATGACCGTTCTGATTTCGCCCATTCCTTATAATTAGCAAGAGTCGTATGTCGTATTGCACCAGTAAATTTTTGTTTAATTACAACACTATCAACAACACTACCAGGAACACTATCAACAACACTACCAGGAACACTACCAGGAACACTACCAGGGACACTCTTAGTTACACTACCAGGAACACTACCAGGGACACTAGGGACACTCTTAGGTACACTACCAGGGACACTCTTCTTAGGGACACTACTAGGGACACTCTTAGGGACACTCTTAGGTACACTAGCAGGGACACTAGCAATGACACTAGCAGGAACACTCTTAGTTGCTGTTAGTTTAGGAGTAATTATGGAAGGAGTAATTATGGAAGGAGTAATTATGGAAGGAGTAATTGTGGAAGGAGTAATTATGGAAGGAGTAATTGTGGAAGGAGTAATTGTGGAAGGAGTAATTGTGGTAGGAGTAATTATGGAAGATTTATTAAAAGAAGATTTAATATATATTTTATATAAATAAGTAACAATATGAAAGATGTGGGTAGTTTTAAGAATATTGTAACGTGAAACAATATCGGACCAGCGTTGTGGAGCAATATTAGTATTTAGGAATGCCCAATATATATCATTAAAAGAGGTTTTGCAATTGCGAAGTTGCGAGAATTGTTTGTGGGTAATGGCATTCATTGTAAAATATAAAAGAGAAGAATCAATTTAAAAAAGTAAAAAAAGTAAATTAGTGAAAATGTAAAGGTGTGGTGTGTGGCCACTAACGTGGTGGTGGTGGTGTGGTGGTGGTGTGGTGGTGGTGTGGTGTGGTGTGGTGTGGAAAATTAAATATCAGCATAATTCATATGGTCGGTGATATAATTATTCCAATCGTCACCTTCCATAGATTTATTAGAAATATCAAAGTTGTCGTCAGATTTATATTGTTTTAAATCTTTTTGTGAAATAGTATCGGAAGGAGAGAGTCCAAGTTGTGATTTTTTCCATTCTTTATAACAATTAATAGGACTATCAAATTTTTTACCGGTAAAGATAGGTTTATCAGCGTCGATTGTTCCCTCAGTCCTAGTTTTGATAAGTTCAATAAGAAGTTTTTTTTCAACTTTCAGTGTTTGAGTTTTAGAACCGTCAGATGGTTCTAAACCATTAGCCATATCTGTATCTTGTGCAATTTGTACATAACGTAGATATTCTTCACTATCAGGAGAAGATTTAAGATTTTTCCAATATTCAGTTAAAACTTTAGTATCACCCATACTTTTCTTATTTTCTTTCATAAAGATATTATAAGCAGAAGTATGTCGTGGTTTAGTAGATGTAGAAGGTTGTTTAATCTTAAGATCAGTATTTCTGATAAATTCCCACATCTCTTCCTTAGTGTATTTAAAATCTTCATTTTGACAAAGAGCGGAAATAATAGCTTCGGTTTTGGTGTAATTGGAAGTTCCAGGCATATTGTTGGATTTAACTTGTTAGAGTAATAACTAAGAAGAAGAGAGAAATCAATTTAAAAAACTATAATTCCATTTATGTGATAATAAAGAAATGAGTAGAAAAAAAAAAAAATAAAAAATAAAAATATTATTAAAAGTTGAAATAAATAAAATGAAAAGTAAAAA
>Ga0209709_10004630_pt1 | contig 11018 bp, 1 predicted proteins | sample ArcticOcean_MG_C_2_FD_187435 | JGI IMG/M metagenome (GOLD analysis project Ga0209709, IMG submission 187435) | Marine microbial communities from western Arctic Ocean - ArcticOcean_MG_CB4_136 (SPAdes) (version 2) | ecosystem: Environmental > Aquatic > Marine > Oceanic | place: Arctic Ocean...
AAATCGGTGGAGCATTTGGTGGTGAAAAAGATACTGGTGGAGGAAGAGAATCTGGTTCTGATGCTTGGAAAGTATACATGAGAAGACAAACTAATACTATAAATTACACAACAGATCTTCCACTAGCTCAAGGAATTAAGTTCGATCTTTAATAAATTACTATTAGTAGTTTTTTTTTCTTGAAAAGGTGTTCTTTTGCTCAAACATAATAACTATATATACATATATATTCCTTAAATTGTTGACTTAAAGCACCAACAATGAAGAAATTATATTCTTTTTTAGTATTTATACTTTTAATAAGTTCTAATTTATATTCTCAAGAACCTCCAACAATAACCATTGAAGAAATCCAAGGAACTTGGAGAGTAAAAGCAGAAGTATCTGGTCACATGGCGGTTGGTCCTCCAGAATCATATAGTCCAGATTGGTGGCAGGCATCGGCTTTTGATAAATCGCAGACGGGATTATATGATGATTCATGGATTATTGATGGGCAAACATTGACTCACGATACTGGTGAAGATGGAGCCATTTATGGAAAAAAACAAGAATTAGATGCTGCTTTTCCTAATAACAATCCTTATGATGTAGATAATGGGGATGGAGAATACACTTATTATATTCAAGACGATTACAGTGATATTTTTGAATTCTCGCAAATGGAGGATGATTACTTTACTCTTGGTTTTAGCAATAATGGGAATATCGGGTTTTACACTTCTATAGGAAATACAGGTGGTGAATCTCAACAATTCCAAATACTTGAAGTAACAGAAACCACAATGCATGTTAGAAATGTAGGTTCAGAAGGCCTTGCATGGTATGGAATACTTACAAACGAACCGATCGATTCATGTAATTTCTCAACAGTTCAGTCAACAGATCTATCTGTTACAGATAGCGATACTGATGGTTTTGAATTTTTTGACTTAACATTAGCAATAAGTGGGGCAGAGGACTATCAAGTAATTTATTATGCCAGTCAAGAAGATGCAGAGAGTGAAATTAATCCTATTCCTGAGCCAGAAACGTTTACTAATTTTGTGGTGGGAACACAAGTTATATATGCGCGTATTCAATCTTTAACTGAGGATTGTTTTACGGTACTAAATTTTAACATTGAAGTAGTTACATTTGATTTATCTGATTTTTTATCTCAAAATCCAACTTTAAGAGTAGAGGCAGAAACAACTGGTCACTTTGGAGTTGGTCCTGAAAATGAAGTCTCTCCTACTTATTATGCAGCTACTGCGTTTGAAAAAGAAGGTTTAGGAATGTATAATGACATTTACCACTTTAATCCAAATGGGGTTTTTACAAACTACACTTTAGGAGATCTATTCGGCAAATCAGACCCGATTTTCAATGCATTTGGTAATCCTCAGGGCTTAGAAGTTAATGAATTTGGAGAATATGAAAACTTTCCAAAGGATAATTTTGAATCTGCTTGGAGTGTTGCTACTCAAGACGGTATTCAAAGTATTAGTTTAGATGGGAATGGTTATTTAGGCTTTTTCCATGGCGCAGGTTTAACCTATGATTTAATATCAAATGACGAAAACAGTATTGTATTAGCAACTAACCCTAGTTGGGATGCTCCAAATAGATGGTTCATTACCCTAACTAGTGAAAACGTGAGTTTGCCAAACAATGACGACCCACTACCGTCAATGCCAATTGATTTTGAAGATTCTACACTAACGTACTCTTTTATAGATTTCGGTAATGCACAAAGTACCGTTGTCCCAAATCCAGATGTTTCTGGAATAAACACGAGCTCTACGGTAGCTAGAACAGATAAATATGAAGGTGCAGAATTCTTTGCAGGTTCTTTTTTAACAATAGATGAACCTGTTGATTTTTCATCGCTTAACAATATAGCTGTAGATGTTTGGACATCAGAAGTTGGAGAAGTAGTTAAGTTAAAACTTGAAAATTCAGCTAATCCAGATATTAACACTGAAGTTGATATGCTAACTACTGTAAATGGTGGTTGGGAAACTTTAATTTATAATTTTAGCGCATCAGATCTTTCGCAAGATTATAATAGTATTGTGATCTTCTTTGATTTTGGAAATGTTGGAGATGATACAACCTATTATTTTGATAATATAAGGTTAGTGGAGTCTGATCCATGTGATCTGTCCTGGGTACAAGAACCTACAAATCTATCTGTTATAGATAGCGATAATGATGGTTTTGTACATTTTGATCTAGATTCAAAAACGACAGAGATATTAAATGGACAGTCCTCTCAAAATTTTACTGTTACGTATTACGAAACTCAAGCAGATGCAGATAGTGATGTTAACTCTCTAGTTAGTCCTTACACTAATACAGTTCCTTTCTCACAATTTATTTATGTACGTGTAGAATCGACTATTGCTAATTGTTATACTACAGTTACTTTATGGCTTTTGGTTACCGAACCACTACTGTCAATGCCAATTGATTTTGAAGATGCAACTTTAAACTATTCGTTTGTTGATTTCGGTAATGCACAAAGTACCGTTGTCCCAAACCCAGATGTTTCTGGAATAAACACGAGCTCTACGGTAGCTAGAACAGATAAATATGAAGGTGCAGAAATCTGGGCTGGTACTTTTTTAACAATAGATGAATCTGTTGATTTTTCATCGCTTAACAATATAGCTGTAGATGTTTGGACTTCAGATGTTGGAGAAGTAGTTAAGTTAAAACTTGAAAATTCTAATAATGCAGATATATATACTGAAGTTGATATGCTAACTACTGTAAATGGTGGTTGGGAAACTTTAATTTATAATTTTAGCGCATCAGATCTTTCGCAAGATTATAAAAGAATTGTAATCTTCTTTGATTTTGGAAATGTTGGAGATGATACAACCTATTATTTTGATAATATAAGGTTAGTGGAGTCTGATCCATGTGATCTGTCTTGGGTACAACAACCTACAGACCTATCTGTTATAGATAGCGATAATGATGGCTTTGAATCTTTTGATCTAGATTCAAAAACGGCAGAGATACTAGGAGCACAGGATCCTTCAAACTTTACTGTTACGTATTACGAAACTCAAGCAGATGCAGATAGTGGTGTTAACTCTCTAGTTAGTCCTTACACTAATACAGTTCCTTTCACACAAACTATTTATGTACGTGTAGAATCGACTATTACTAATTGTTATACTACAGTTACTTTAGACCTTTTGGTTACTGGCCCACTACCGTCAATGCCAATTGATTTTGAAGATTCTACATTAAATTATTCTTTTCAAAACGGAACAATACAAGGACAAACTACTGTAGTTCCAAACCCAGATGTTTCTGGAATAAACACTAGTTCTACGGTAGCTTCTACATTTTATAGTACCAACTTCTCCCCTGCTGGATATGTCGGTTCTTTTTTGACAATAGATGAACCTGTTGATTTCTCTACCTTAAATAATATTGCTTTAGATGTCTGGACTTCAGAACTTGGACAGGTTATATTATTCCTATCTAATTCTAGTAATTCAAATATACAAACTCAAGTTTGGAATACAAGTACTGTAAATGGTGGTTGGGAAACTTTAATTTATAATTTTAGTGCATCAGAACTCAATACTTTTGATAGAATAGGTATTTACTTTTCAATACCAACTGATGATGAAGATTCTTCTTATTATTTTGATAATATAAGATTATCGGAGCCTGACCCATGTGATTTCTCTTCAGTACAATTAACAGACTTATTCAATCCATGTACTCCTATAGCAGGAGTGTACACGATAAATATGTTTGATTCCTATGGAGATGGATGGCAAACTACTGAAAATGGACTACATCCAGCTCTTACTATCAATATAGATGGAGTTGTTACACCTGTAGCTATGTGTTCTGACTTAGGAACTTATGATTTTGAATGTACTCCAGGGGATGGATACACAGCAACTACAACTGTAACTATTCCAGAAGGGACAGTATCAGCTATATGGAATTTCCCAGGGGATTACTATGGGGAAATTTCGTTACAGATTATAGCACCGAACGGTGATGTAGCTTACGAATCTGAAACTGGAGCAACAATAATAGGCGCATTGCCAATTACAGCTTGTCAGGATAGTGGTAATGATGATTTTGAAGGATTTGACTTAACCTTAGCAGTAAGTGGAGCGGAGGACTTTCAAGTGTCTTATTATCTCACTCTTGCTGATGCAACTGTAGCTATTAACCAATTAACAAACGAAGAGACAGATTTATTTATGAATACGACTAACCCACAAACAATATATGTGCGTATTGATTCTTTAACTGAGGATTGTTTTGACTTGGGTCAGTTTAATGTTGAGATTGTTGTACCTGCATTTGATCTATCTGATTTTTTATCTCAAAATCCAACTTTAAGAGTAGAGGCAGAAACAACTGGTCACTTTGGAGTTGGTCCTGAAAATGAAGTCTCTCCTACTTATTATGCAGCTACTGCGTTTGAAAAAGAAGGTTTAGGAATGTATAATGACATTTACCACTTTAATCCAAATGGGGTTTTTACAAACTACACTTTAGGAGATCTATTCGGCAAATCAGACCCGATTTTCAATGCATTTGGTAATCCTCAGGGCTTAGAAGTTAATGAATTTGGAGAATATGAAAACTTTCCAAAGGATAATTTTGAATCTGCTTGGAGTGTTGCTACTCAAGACGGTATTCAAAGTATTAGTTTAGATGGGAATGGTTATTTAGGCTTTTTCCATGGCGCAGGTTTAACCTATGATTTAATATCAAATGACGAAAACAGTATTGTATTAGCAACTAACCCTAGTTGGGATGCTCCAAATAGATGGTTCATTACCTTAACTAGTGAAAATGTCGATTCAATTTTAAGCATTGAATCTCCTGAACAAGGAGAGGTTTTTGAATATAACACGGAACAAGTAACAGTCTCTTACATCTCTACTTTTTTTGGAACTGATTTCATGCAATACTCTGTAAATGGTGGAGATTTAGTAAATACTAATGTTGGAGATTTCACTATTGACGTAAGTAGTGGAGAGGATTATGAAGTCATTGTTTCCTTAACAGATTCGGATTATAATCAATTTGATCCTCCATTAATAGATACTGTTAATTTTTCTGTAGCAAATACACCAACAATTACCATTACATCCCCTGAAAATTTACAGGAATTTCCAAATGGTACCACGGCTGTAGATATTGCATATTCAATTACATATTTTGATGTTGCAGAGGAAGCAGGAGATGGATATATTCAATTTGAATTTGAAGGTTACACCCCAATTAATGTTTATGATTCTAGTCAAACAGTAATTGATTTTGGAGAGCTTGGAATAGCTCCAACTCCAACTGATTTAGGAGATGAATACTCAGTAACCGCAACCTTATTTAATAACGAAGGGGTTTCTTTAGATATTTCACAACAAATTACATTTGTAGTTTCAACTATTAATTTTGATGTCTCTGGCGGGTCAGAATCAATAATTGAAGGAGCTTCGTACGGAAATTATAATCATAATATTTCATACACTATAGAAGGATTTGATTTAGGAGTTGATGGAGCAATTGAGTATAGTGTTACTTATTATCCTGGAAATTATAATTCGCTCACTGATCCTAATGATGATTGGAATTCAGACCTTATAAATAATCTTAACTTAGAAGATAATGCACTAGCTGTTGAAAGTGAAAGTATATTAATTAGTTCTATTGGAGCTGAAGGAGAAGAACTAGATTACGATCTTACAGATCTATTTACTTTACCAGGAGCAGGTCTATACAAAAGAACTTACAGATTAGTAGATAATGAAAACAATCCTTTACAACCTTTAGTCGAGCAGGTAAGTTATCAAGTTATGTTAATGCCTTCATTAACTTATGAAGAAATAGCGACAAATGGATCTATTTTTCCAAATGATACAACTTTAGTGAACATTAATTTCAATGTCGGACTTTTTGATATTCCAGCAGATGGACATATTGAATATTCAATTAATGACTCAGATATTGTAAGTCTTGATCAGAACGAAACATTATCTATTGATGTCGAGGCTGGACAAGATTATTCCTTAATTGCCTACTTGGTTGATGACCTTTCTCAACCTGTTTATCCTAGTGTTGGTACTGAATATTCCTTTTCAGTAGCAGGGAACTCTGAGGTAACAGATGGGATATACTGGGTGGATGAAAATGTCGTTGATGAATCAAATTCTACTGGATCTGAAGATAATCCTTTCAAAAATATTCAGACCGCTATTAATACAGCTTCAAATTTAGATACCGTGATGGTAAGACCTGGAGTTTATACGGAAAATATTTCTCTGGATAATAAATACGTTTCAATAACGACTCCGGACCCAACAACATCTACTTCAACAACAATAATTAATGGAGGTTCTAACGGCTTACCCGTTGTAGATATCCCTGCAATAGGAATTATTTACTCACCAGAGCAACCATCATCAATAACTATCAGTGGTTTTACCATTACTAATGGGTTAACCGCAACTAATGAAACTGCATCAGGAATTAACGTTAAAGGAACAAATCAAATTGATTTGGGGATAATTTTTGAAAATTTAATTATTGAAAATAATTTTTCTAATTCTACAGCTGTTTATTTATACTATACAAATGGACTTAGACCTATTCAACTAAATAATATTATTTTCAGAAACAATACCACAACAGCATTATCTGGATTTAATGGGGTATTTGAAATGAATTTTTGTGAATTTTACAATAATTCAGGAGGTCATACTATCGATATTAGAGATAATGGATCAGATTTAAATGCAATTATAAAAAATACAATAATAAGAGATAATTTATCAGCTACAAATTTAGACCTAAGTGATGCTATTTTAATTAATTCAACAGTGATTAATAACGGCTCTCAAAATTATTTTGATGGTAATAGCGCAATTATTAATAGTATTATTGGTACTGGTCAATTTGTTACGAACGAAGGGTTATTAAATGTTTCTAACTCACATATTGAAGATGGTAGTTTTTCTATTATTAACCAGATTACTAATTTCTTAACCTACGAAAATAATTCAGAGGGAGAGATTTTATTTACTGATATAATTAACAAGGACTATAGTTTATCGGAATTCTCTCCTGCTATAGGAGGAGGGGTGAATTCAATAGAGCTATATTCTGCAACCTATAACGCTCCTTCGGTTGATTTTTCAGGAAACACTAGACCTAACCCAGAAGGATCTAATGTAGATATGGGAGCCTTTGAAAATGTATTGGCAGAAACAGTTCATAATTCCAATATTTATGTTTCTACAACTGGTACTAATGAGGACACTGTAGGAACTGAAGATAATCCGTTCTTAACTATACAAGCTGCAGTTAATTACGCTATTACAGGAGATAATTTATTTGTTAATCCAGGGGATTATGTAGAGAAAGTTCTAGTGGTTAGCAAAGCACTAACTATAACTGCGATTGAAAGGTTAAACTCTTCAATAATTCTTCCTAATACTGGTATTACACTTGAGTTTTCCTCAGGGGTTAATGGAGCACTCAACTCAGTAATTGACGGATTTAATATTTATCCAAATACTCCTAATATTAATGGTAGTCTTGGAATTAAATCAGCGAATAATCATTTTGTAACAATTAAAAACTCTATAGTTTCTAATTTTGCTCAAAATGCGATTGCTACAAGTAATGGTTCTGCTATTGCTTACAATACTGTATTTAAGAATAACCAGAATGTGCTTTGGCAAGATAATGGTACAAATGCAGGAGTAGAAGCAACTTTCTATAACTGTACCATGATTAATAATAATCAAATTCACTGGGTTTCTTCTGCTGCAGTACCAGGTACTTTTATTAACACAATAATGATTGGCAGATATAATGAAGGAGGTTTTGATAATGCACAATTTAATAATACGCCTACTTTTTCTAAGGTGATAACTGATAACTCAAGTATTGTTCCAGGTGGAAATTCAGATTGGCAATTAGCCCCTGAAGGATTTACAGATATGTATTTTACCGATCATGAAAATGGGGATTACACTCTTCAAAACACCTCTCCTGCAATTGGTTATGGATATTACCCAATGTCTTCAGATATTATGGGTAACTCAAGGCCAGCTCCACTTGGATCGAATGTGGATATTGGAGCCTTTGAAAGTGATTTAGGTGTTCCTAATAATGCTGCCCCAAGAATGGATACTATCAATAATATATTTATTGATGAAGATGAGGAGCAAAATAGTTTTTATATCACTGGAATAGTAGATGGTGATATTCGTGAAATTCAATCCTTATCTTTTGCTATTGAATCTAATAACATTGAATTATTCGAATTATTAGAAGTTCAATACGATCAAGGACAATCTTTAGCTACGTTAAGCTATAAAACAAATTTAGACCAATTTGGTTCTGCTGATGTAACAATTACATTAACAGATGATGCAGGAACAGAAAACGGGGCAGTAAACTTTACCAGTCAAACATTCACCATAAATGTAGCCGCTGTTAATGATGCACCAACAGAAATTTTATTAGTAGACGGCAATAATAATGTGGATGAAAACACTACTGATGTTGTTGTTGATCTTCTTTCAACTTTGGACGTTGATGATTCAGAATTTACATATGACCTAGTTTCTGGGGAAGGGGATTCGGATAATCCTAAATTTATAATTGAGAATACCTCTTTAACTGTAACCTCTTCTTTTGATTTTGAAACGCAAGAACAAGCTAGTATAAGAGTTAAAACAACCGATCAAGGGGGCTTGACTCACGAAGAGGTTCTTATCATTCAAATTAATAACTTAAATGATGCTGCAGTTGCTCAAAATCAAACTGTAACAACAGATGAAGATACGCTAATCGCTATAACTCTTCAGGGAACAGATATTGAAGGTGATCCATTAGAATATATAATTGCTTCATCTCCAACGAACGGGACTTTATATCAGACAGAAGACGGAACAACTATTTCAGCTGATTTAACTGTCGGTAGTGTTGTAATTAATTCAAGTAATATTGTATTATTTGAACCATCTGAAAATGGATACGGAGACCCTTATGCAGTGTTTAATTATTATATTAATGATAGTAATCAGGATGGTGAAATAGCGGAAATTACAGTAAATGTAAACCCAGTGAATGATTCTCCAACACAGGTTAATTTAAATAATAACGATTTAAATGAAAATGAGCAAGCAAATGTAGGGCAATTTTCAACTTCTGATGTAGATCCAGAGGATGTTTTTGATTACGAGTTTGTAAATGGCACAGGAGATACGGATAATGAATTGTTTGGGCTACAAGGGAACTTTAATAATCTTCTTTATAATCTTGCAGAATTTAACTTTGAAACTCAAACACAATATTCTGTTAGAATACGATCCTATAACAACAATGATTCAATTGAGCAACAATTCATAATTAATGTTTTAAATGTAGATGATATTAATATATCGTTATCTATTCAAAACACTTACTGTGAAGGTGAACTAGCAACTGGATCTATAGATATACTTGAAGTTAATGAAACTGTTGGAGAGGTGACTTTTAATTGGACTGGTCCTAATGGGTTTACTTCTGCGGAGCAATCTATTCAAAATTTGAGTCCAGGAACTTACGAGTTAAATTTATCGGATGAATACTACAGCTATACGGAGTCTTTCTCAATTATCCAAGAGGATATCTATAATGATTTAGAGATTTGCTATATAACAAGTGATGAGGAGGATTATACAAAAAACAGAATTTATTTTAATTCGGAAGGAAATTATAATGTTGCAACTTATGAAGTTTTAAGAGAAACAGATGCAATTGATGTGTATGAGTCTATCGGCTTTGTTCTTCCTAGTGATGGTTCATTTATAGATAACTCTTCAAACAATCAACAGCAACAATATAAATATAAAGTTAGATCTGTTGACGCTTGTGGAAATAATTCTGACTTAAGCTCAGAACATTTTAATACATTGTTACAAGCAAATTTAGCTGCGGGCGGATCAGTAAATTTAGTTTGGGAGCCATATTTTGGTGTTGATTACTCAACTTTTTATATTTACAAATCTGAAAATGAAGAACCTTTTGAAATACTAAATTCATTACCTGCTAATCAATATAACTTTAACGATACAGCTGCAGACACAGACACCAATGACTATAGATATTATGTTGGGATTTTAGTGGAAGACTGTCAGGCAGGTAGTAATTTTACCGCGACTGAAACAATAACTTTGAGATCTAACTTATTATCTATTGTAGATGGTGCTTTATCTGATGGAGGGATTGATTTTGAGAATTCAATCAGTATTTTTCCAAACCCAACGGATGATCTTGTAAGAGTTAAAATTTCAGATAGTATACAGTTAAATAAAATTGAGGTATATAACAATGTTGGTCAATTAATAGAGACAACTAAAAGTGATGTTATTTCTTTAAATAACTATAGCTCTGGATTCTATTTCTTTAAGATATTCTCTTCAAAAGGAATCGCTATTAAAAAAATAATTAAGAAGTAAAGTGCTTTAATTTATTAAGTACTTTACTCTTTTTTATTAATTATAGTACTACTAGCTTGAGCTAAGGGCAAGACCAATAGGTCTGCAATATTTACATGATAAGGTCTTGTAATTACAAATGAGATGATTTCTGCAATATCTTCTGCCTGTAGTGCTTTATATCCTTTGTAAACAGAATTTGCTTTTTTAAGATCCCCCTTAAACCTTACATCAGAGAATGATGTTTCTACTAGACCTGGGTTAATTTCCGAAACCTTAATATTATTCTTGTTTAAGTCTATTCTTAGACTTTGACTAAGGGCCTTTACGGCATACTTACTTGCGCAATACACATTACCCATGGGGTAAACCTCTCTACCCGCTAATGATCCAATATTAATAATATGACCAGTTGAGTTTGTAATCATAGTATTAATAATTGACTTTGTAACATACATTAGGCCTTTAACGTTGATGTCCATCATTTTGTCCCAATCATCAATACTCCCTTCTTGAAAAAGATTCATACCATGAGCATTACCTGCATTATTA
>Ga0209709_10004631_pt1 | contig 11013 bp, 10 predicted proteins | sample ArcticOcean_MG_C_2_FD_187435 | JGI IMG/M metagenome (GOLD analysis project Ga0209709, IMG submission 187435) | Marine microbial communities from western Arctic Ocean - ArcticOcean_MG_CB4_136 (SPAdes) (version 2) | ecosystem: Environmental > Aquatic > Marine > Oceanic | place: Arctic Ocean...
CTTAACCAAATTTACAGTTTATGATATTTCAGATAGAACGATCCCAACACTAACAAATGAATTATATCTTGAAGGTCAGTATTTAACAGCCAGAGAACAAGATGGAATGGTTAGAACAATTACTCACGGATATTTAGATTTACCCGGACTTAGAACATGGGTAGAAATATCCCCCGAGCACCAAGAAACATACTATGAGTTAGATTGGGATCACCCAAACCGCCAAGGAATTTGGAATTTATCAATAAATCAAACAATTTCAAAAAACAATCAAATTATTGATACAGCAAGTATTGGCGACTTAATGCCTCAAATGTACCATAGAACAATTAATGGGGTAACAAAGGTACCAATGCGTTCAGAAACATGTAGTGAATTTGTTGCATCAGGTGATACAGTAGGTACACAATTCACATCAGTATTAACCCTTGATTTGTTAAGCCAAACATTTAGTTATGAGGCAGACCATATTATGGGCAATTGGCCAGTTGTTTATGCTTCAGACGACACATTAATTATTGCAGAACCAGCACAGGATTGGTGGTGGTATTGGGGCGCTGATGATGAGATTAAAGAAGCAACAAATATCCATGTATTTTCATTATCTAATCAAGGAACAACATACATCGCAAGCGGCCGTGTAGAAGGGACAGTACTGGATCAATTTTCACTGTCAGAATATGAAGGAAATATTCGCTTGGCTACAACAACAGGTGAATGGAATCGTTGGTGGGTCAGTGATCCCGAACCAATGGAAAATCATGTTGTTGTTTTACAACCAAATACTACAACATCAAAATTAGAGGAGATAGGAAGAATTGACGGAATTGCATTAGATGAAAGAATTTGGTCAGCAAGATTTGTTGAGGAAAGAGCATATATTGTTACTTTTAGGCAAATAGATCCACTTTGGACCATAGATCTTTCAGATCCAACAGATCCCAAAATTATGGGAGAATTAGAAGTACCTGGGGTATCAACATATATTCATCCCTTAGATGAAAATAATGTTTTAACAATTGGCATTGGCCCTGCTGATTTAGAAACCGGCTTTGGATTGGATTGGTCTAATACTCAAGTTTCATTATTTGATGTTAGTAATTTCTCAAATCCAGAATTAAATTCAGTTTTATCATTATCTCCGGTCTCAGAAAATGAAATTAATGAATGGACATGGGGCTGGAGTGAAGCAACTTATGAACATAAAGCGTTTCAATACTGGGGTCCAAAAAACCTCCTCGCAATTCCAGTATCTACTTATCGTAACACATATGTCGAAACTTCTTCTATTGAAGAAAAAGAAGTGTGGTGTGAAGGGCAAATTGCATATATGACGTGGTTATTAAATTCAGAAGAAGATAAACCCGTTCAAGAAGAAGCAGCCACCTCAAATGGAAATAGTGATCCTAGTACCACTCCCCAAAGTCCTGAATCAGAGGAACAATCTGAACTTTCAGAAGAAAATAGAACTTTTTTATTGAATTATTGTATGGAGAACTACAATTACGAGGGCCATTACGAATATGAATATATTAGCCAATTAATATTGGTTAATGTTTCATCCCCACTGAGCGTATACGGAACAGTTAATCATAGCCAATTTTATGATTTTGAGGATTGTAATTATTGTTATTGGAGTAGTAGCCAAACAAGCATAAAAAGATCAATATTTATGGGCGATTATATTTATGCAATTTCATTAGGCGGAATTACAGTTACAAATTTAACATCAATGGAGGGAACAGATGAAATTAGATTTGAAGATTATATTCATACAAATACAGACGAACCTGTAGAAGAAAATGCTTCTGAAGAGGACGAGACAGAAACATCGATAGAAGGGTAGATTAACATTATAAAATTAATTTAAATCTATTACCTTAGTGAACATATTCAAAAAACAGATTCAGGTGGATGATGTTAATGGGACAAGAGTTCGACATCGGTAAAATACAAATTAGAATTTTATTTGCATTATTTTTTTCGATAATAACTTCACTATTTGTTGGTTTAAATTATTCTGCAATTCAGGGATACTATGTATTTGTACTATTATTTATTTTAATTTCAATGTTTTTAATATTTTCAAATTTTGAAATGGTCAAATCTAAATTAGAAATTTCTCCCCCTAAGATTGCCCATTCACTCGTGTTTTTAGCGAGTACGTTTATTCTTTCAATTATTTTTAAAAATAATTTAGGATTTCCATTAATGCCTTCTATTGGGCTTTCAATTGTATGTTTTTTCTTTGTTAATTGGGTTTATTATTCATTAGAACCATTACATGGATAATTAATAATATTCGCTGGTTCCAAATATATCTTCATACAGGAGTCGCTGATTATGGCAGAAGGAGGAGGCGCGGGAACACCGCCGGTACGGATATTAAGACCCGAATCAACAACTACATCTGAAGCAGCCATTCAAGAAAAATTAATCGGAGCAGCATCAATTTTTGCAGATTTATTACGCCCCACTTATGGTCCAATGGGATTAGATAAAATGCTTTACAAATCAAACGGAGAAGCAGCCATAACTAATGATGGTGCAAAGATAGTTTCTGAATTAATGGTAAAACACCCCACGGCAAAAGCATTTGTTAGTTTAGGACAGTCCCAAGAAGCCGCCTCAGGAGATGGAGTCACCGGGTGTATTTTATTTGCAGGCGCCTTGATGTATGAAGCAGGCCTTTTGATCAATAAGGGGTTACATCCATTAGTAATTATAGAGGGATATAGGAAAGCTTGCTCAATCACAATTTCGAAACTAGAGGAGATTGGATTTCAATACACAGACAAGGAATTATTGAATGTTGCTAAAACAGCATTAACAGGCAAGGTAACTAATTACCAATCAGACAAGATTGCAGAATTAGTCATAAAAGCCATAAAACAACTCAATAACATGTCTAATTGTAATTCTGAAAATGTGATAATGGCAAAATCCTCAAATAATACTGCAATGTCTATTGAATTAATTAATGGATTAATTTTAGAAAAGAAATTACATTTAGATAAAACACCATCAAAAATTAAAAATTGTAATGTTGCACTAATTAATGGAGAATTAGGATTTAGAATCCCTTCGAGAGATTCAGAAATAGAAATAACCACTCCCGATGAACTTTCACAATTTATAGAAAGCGAAGATAAAAACATCGAAAACATAAGTCAAAAATTAATGGAATTAGATATTAATGCAGTATTTTCAACAGGAGAAGTCAATAAAGAAATTTTACATAAATTATTGTCAAATGGAATTTTTATCTTGGGAGGTTTAGATTATCAAGAATTAATTAATATTTCAAAAGTTTCCCAAGCAATAATGTGCCCTAGGGTGGAAGATTTATCCCCTAATGAATTAGGATTAATTGGAGTATTAAAAACAGAAACAATTAATAAAAATGGGGAATCAAAACAACGCATCATTTTAGAAGAATGTGGCTCTACAGAATTAATTACTTTTGATGTGGGAGGTTCAGATGACTTAGCAGTTGAAGAGACCATCCGCTCAATTCATGATTCTGTTAAATCAACATGTTTGGCAGTACAAACAAAGTATTTGTTAAGGGGGGGAGGAAATCCACATTCACTAGCTTCGATCGAAATTAAATTAGCAGCAGACAGCAATCGGGACAGAGAACGCCTAGGAATGGAAGCGTTTGCTAGAGCCTTAGAAACAATACCAGCTACATTAGCAGCGAATGCAGGAAAAAGCAGCCTTGATCAAGTAATAGAATTAAGAAGTAGATTAAAAAACGAATCCCAAGAATTAGGGATTGGAATAGATGGAGAAATATCGATTATTGAATCGGCAAGAGAACCAAAAGAATCTTTAGAACATTCAATAATTTCTGCAACTGAAACAGTAATGGGATTATTACGTGTTGATCAATTAATTTCAGCTAGAGGCGACTAATCGATTTTCGAATTAAGTAATTCAGAAAATGAATCAACATCACTTTTACATTCTTCTAATTCTTCAGCAGTAATAATTATTGAATATTCCGAATCATTAATTCCAACTACACAAGGAGCATCTTTAATGAATTCCTTAAGTTCAGAGTTTAATTCATCAAGATGTAGTAATTCAAATGGAACTTCTAAATTTTGTTTACATTCAGAGAATGCCGTTTTTTCTTTTAATTTACCATGAGTAATATCACATAATGCACAATGAGCAGTGCCTCTAATTTTTCCGAAAAAATATTGTAATTCCCCAATTAGAGAACCCTTAGCATTGTAAATACCAACTAATTTTTGAAATGTTGCCATAATCACCACTCAAATGAATGATACCCCGAATCGAATCGTATTATTATTTTATGGGGTTTCTTGATTAATCGGCTAGGGCTGGACAGGCTGAAGGGAAACTACATGACTTCATCTCCCAGAGCATTATTAAGTGTATATGATAAAACAGGAGTTGTTGATTTTGCCACACATCTTGTTTCCCTTGGATGGGAAATAATATCTACGGGAGGCACCTCTAAAAAATTAAGAGATGCAGGATTAGAAGTAAAAGACATTAGTGAGATATCAGGCCATCCAGAAATATTTGATGGCCGTGTAAAATCACTTCACCCTGCAATACATGGCCCCATATTAGCACGCCTTGAAAATGAAAAAGATAGAGTAGGTTTAGAAGACATGGGATATCAACCAATTAAGTTAGTTGCTGTTAATCTTTACCCCTTTTCTGAGAGTACTTTACAAGATCCCCCCTTAGCAGATTCCGATTTACTTGAGATGATAGACATTGGCGGTCCCACCCTTTTACGTGCAGCCGCAAAAAATCATAGAAATGTCATTCCCACATCTAATCCAAAAAGATATAATGAAATTATTGAGCTATTAAACAAAGAAGAGGGAAATCCATTAAAAATTAGTTTAGAATATAGAAAAAAACTTGCATTAGAAACATTTGAACACACTGCTAGTTATGATGTAGCAATCTCCAAAGAATTACATAAAAGGTGGATTGGTGAAGCAAGTGATACTTTTAATTTAGAGGAAGCAATTAATAAATTACCCAAGAGATTCCAAATAGATTCCGAGATTAAAGAAATTATGAGGTATGGAGAGAATCCCCACCAAGCCGCAGCATTTTATGCAAACAGTACAAATTCAGAAATTAATTTGGCTGAATTTATAATGCATAGTGGCAAAGCACTATCTTACAATAATTATGTAGATGTAGACTCAGCTCTACGCTTAGCAAGAAACTTATCCACAGAAGAGTGGCCAGAAACTCCATTTGCATGTGTAATTGTAAAGCATAATAATCCTTGCGGAGCAGCATTAGCAGATAATCAAGAAAATGCTTGGATTGATGCACTTTCATCCGATCCAGAATCTGCATTTGGATGTATTGTGGCATTTAACAGTAAAGTTACAAAAGAAACAGCAAATAGGATAGGGCCCCATTTTATTGAGTGTATTGTAGCCCCTTCATTTGAATCAGAAGCTTTAGAAATATTATCCGAGAAAAGAAATAGGAGGTTATTATCAATTGCTCCAAGTCTATCTAAATTAACACCACAAACATCTGAAATAGTAGCAAAACAAATCAATGGTGGGTGGTTATTACAAACAGAAAGATCTCCTAAAATAGATCCCAATTTAGCACATATCGCAACATCAATTAAACCATCAAAACAAGAAATGGCAGCAATGAAATTTGGAATGGTTGTTTGTGAACAAGTAAAATCGAATTCAGTAATATTTGTTAAAGGAACCAAGACCATTGGTATAGGCCCTGGACAAACAAGTAGAGTAGAGGCCGTTAGGATAGCAGCAAGAAGAGCAGGAGACGAGGCAAAAGGAGCCGTTATGGTTTCAGATGCATTTTTCCCCTTTAGAGATGGAATTGATGCAGCAAAGGAAATAGGAATCACCAGCATAGTTCAACCAGGGGGTTCTATTCGGGATCAAGAGGTTATAGACGCGGCCAATGAGCACAAAATGTCAATGCTTTTCACCGGCGTTCGTTTATTTAGGCATTAGTGATACTATGGATATACAAAAGTATATTTTACCAAGAATTGGAACAGGAAAAACCCCAATCAAAATAGCAATTCTTATTTCAGGTTCTGGTAGTGGCATGAAAGCATTAATTGAGCACCAATTCAAAAAAGAAAATTGCGTCCATAGCACAGAATTAGTTATTTCAAATAATCTAAAATCTCAAGGATTAAAGTACTCTAAATCTAAAGGAGTATCTACAATTGTAGTAGAATTACCAACCCAAGGAAATAGTGAAGAAAAAAGAAGGTTACATGAGCAATTAATCGAATCAGAACTTGAGAGGCATGAGATTGAGGTAGTGATACTATCGGGATATATGCGAATCCTCTCTCCCTATTTTGTTGAAAAGTGGATAGGAAGACTACTCAATATTCATCCTAGTTTATTACCTGATTTTCCAGGAGCACATGCGCACCAAGAGGCATTAGATGCAGGAGTAAAAGAATCAGGATGCACAGTACATTTTGTAGATATGGGCGTTGATACAGGACCTATACTCGCTCAACAAAAAGTATTGATTTTTCCAAATGATAATCTTAAAGAGTTACAAAATAGAATTAAAACCTACGAACATAAAATATATCCTATGGTTATTGACGCATTATCCGAGGGAAGGGTCGAAATAATTTCTTCAACAGAAGTCATTATTCACAATCCTTAGGATAATTTAAATTTTTAAATGATTTTTCAGTTATTCCCCATTTTTCCCATTGGCGTTGATCAATGATAATATGATTCATTTCACAAAATATTTTTGCTAACCTATTATCTTTATATTTACTAGCATCTGATATTTTCATTATTGCAGGTTTAACTTTAATACAAGATAATAATGGCTCTAAACCCCTAGATGGCGTATTTTGTGAAGAATTAGAAGAGGGCATTACCACCTCAACATCATCTTTACATAACTCCGTTAACTTTTCAAATAGTATAGAAGATAAAAACGGAGTATCTATTGGAACCAATTGTACAAACTCCCATTGATGTTTCAAAGCGGTATTTAAGGCAGAATAAAGTGCTTGCAAAATATCACTTTCATTCCCTTCATCAAACCCCCAAATAACATCATAATCAGAAACCAAGGGCGATAATATTTTTTGTGTTTCTAGTGACTTTATTTGAATTAATACATTATTACACCCTGCACTTTTCAATGCATCAAGAATATGTACTATCATAGGCTTACCATTGATTTCAAGGGTTGCTTTATCCCTCCCCATCCGTTTACTTTTTCCTCCTGCGAGAATAATAGCTTCAAAAGGCAATCAAAACCCTCATTGTAATTCTGACAATTCATCAACTGCTATTTTTAATTCTTCAACAAGTCCTTGGACTAACAATATCATGGCTTTTTTTTCACGATAACTTTGTGTTTCATTTATCCATCCTAGCAATTTTTTTGCATCTTGAGAATCTCTTTTAACCGTCCATTCAAGAACATCTTCTTTTATTGGATCATTCGAAGGTAAAAATCGTTCAACCATTTCGCTCAATCCTAGGAGGGGGAGGAAGATTATGAGATTAATTGTCTAATATTCGTTTTTTCAGTCGGATTATAAGGTCATTATTCCCCGGACACCCTTCTACCATTCTCAACTCATTATCCGATAAGTTTAATTTTATTCTAAATTTTTGGAATAAAATAAATAACACAAGTTGATGAAAAATCACCCCTTTATTACATAAAAATTCTAAAATTTCTTCAGTAGGTGAGTGATGTTTCGCACGAAATAACTCTTCACAAACAGACAAAATATCATCTGCTGGCTCTTGTTTTCTTAGAGAAGTTGCAAAAAATAACCACACATCATCATCTAATAACTGGTGATTAATGTTTGCAAGTATAATCCCATATAATACAGCATCTTCCCTTCCATGGCGTTTCCATAATGCCGGTAGAAGATTAATCATAATTAGGGGGTTATTATTGAATTGTGTTAATAAAAAACTAGCAATTGTTCTTAATTCTTTAGGGGGGGTACCAAGATAAAACGCATATTTCCCAGCATCCTTTAATCGATCTGTTAATGATTTTGCAATCATTGCAGGCACCCCACAAGTATATGCCTCACGTAAAACTAAGAGTAGTGTTTTAGTTTTTTTAATCCCAGTCCAGTCTGTATCAGAAAGGAAATCATCAAGATTTGAAGACATATTGATTGCTTAAAATAATCGACCAATCATTTTGGTAATTGTTGCAGCTGAATCTTCAATTGTTTTAAATAATGATTCAACTACCTTTGGTTCATAACGTTCTTTAATATTATTTTTCAATTCAGTTTGTATTTTTTTATGTTCAGATTCATCAATATTAAATTTCTGCCGTAAAAATGCTAAAATACGCCATTCATCTTTTGATAATGCGCCCACTAACGCAATTTCGTAAATATTCTGATAAATTTCTAATTGTTTTGGCCTTGGGATTATTTCTCCCCCTATACTTTTTTTACCATTTTTTACATTTTCATAGACATTAAGTGGCTCCCCCTCCTTTAATTCAAGGTTTCTCGAAAGTGCAGAAATTAGACGACGCTCTTCTCTTGTTAAAACCCCATCTTTTAGCATCACAGTTACACAATCACTGAACACTTCAAGAGTTCGGGGGGAAGTATCGCCCATAAATCCCCACAAGCGCTTATCTTCTTAACTTCATTGACAAATTTTACTAATGATAAAATTAATGCTACATTTCAACCATCGCATTGAAAAGGGAGTTATGGCTCGTCAAGAACGAGCAGACGCTCATATTAGACTCACTCTTTCCATTGGAAAGATAATTCACAGTACGTGTGAAGTGCTAAGACTATGAGAAGAAGCGGAGGAAGATAAAATGGCAAAAAACCAAAAAAATACAATGAAATATATGATTATTGCTTCAATCAAAGTCGATGGAACAGTACAACGAAAAGATGTAGTTGGCGCATTATTTGGACAATGTGAAGGATTACTCGGGGATGATTTAGATTTACGTAAATTACAACGTTCAGCTAAAATCGGAATGATTGAAGTAAATATTCAAAGCGAAAAAGGAAAAGTAAGTGGAGAAATTTTGATACCTAGTAGTATGGATAATGTCGAAACTGCAATTATTGGAGCGGCAATATCTACAATAGAACGAATAGGCCCATGCAATTCAAAAATTGCAGTTAAGGAAATACAAGATATTCGTTCTACAAAGAGAACACAAGTTGTTGAACTTGCTAAGGATTTACTATTAAAATTAGTATCTACTAGTAGCACCACAAGTAAGAGCGTAATAGACGAAGTACGTTCGGTCCTTACTACAGAGCAATCACAATTTTTCCACGGATTAACTTGTGGACCAAATATAGAGTCAGCAGATTCGATTATAATTTGTGAAGGCAGAAACGATGTACGTAATTTCTTATCTGCTGGACTTAAAAATGCAATTTGTACTGATGGCGCAGGAGAAATAAAACAGGAATTAATTGATTTAGCGAATAGTAAAGAAACAGTAATAGTGGCTATTGATGGAGATCGTGGTGGAGAAATGCTATTACTCCAATTAACAGAATTAATGAAAGTTGATTATGTTGCACAGGCACCAGTTGGACAAGAATGGGAATTATTACCATTTAAAACAATAACAAAGTGCCTTGCAATGAAAGAGCCGGCAGAAAGATTTGTGGCAAGAGTTGCAGAAAAAGACCCGAGTCCTAAAATAGAAATAGAGACAAAAGTCGAACCACCGGAGCAAATAGTAGATTATGCAGCACACATATCTAATCTAGGCGCTAGAGAAGGGTTGTTAATTTTTGAAGATGATAGCACATCAGAGCCAATTGGAGCATCAAAATTAGCTAGTGCTATTGAGGAATCAGAAAGAACTGTATTGGCAATTGCATACAATGGACAGTTAAGCAAACGTATGTTTGTTATGGCTTCAGAAGCAAAAGTACCCACAATTATCGGCACTAGTATTAAGTCTGGCGAAGAATCAACTCCGGAACTAGAAGCATGGGCAACATCAGATTGGGAATAAGTTCCTTATCGTATGGATAATAACCTAATTCGCAGTAGGGGTGGCGTATGCATCGTCCTTAACGGACTACTAACAGTTTGGAAGAGGGCTTATTTTGAAACGAACACCAGGGCTAGGAGTTAGAGCGAAAACAACTTTGGGAGAAGAAATATCTGAATTTGTAATCCGCGAGAGAGGAGACGGAAATGAAACATTATCTCTTTTACATGATGAAGATTTGATTCAGGTTGTTACTTCAAAAAGAGACGAATTTGGAAATATTGCAATTGAAAAACATATGATTACTAAGAATGTAGAAGCATTTTCACATTATCGTTATGATTGGCTAGATACAACTAAATTTCTTTGGTGGGGATTACTTACTTTTGGAATTTTGTTTTTGATGAGTGGAGCATTATTAGGATGGGGAATTAATTTAGGGACATTATTGTTTTTATTTGGTTTATTTTTCTCTCTTCTTCAGGCAGCAGATCCCGAATATATAGTGTTTGAAACATCCTCTTCCTCTCATAGGTTTTTAGTTTATAGATTTGGAAGCAATTTACAATTAACAAATATAAGTATGGATTTAATCGATGATATGATGCAAGAATACCTTAGAACAGGTAAATTAGATACTTCCGTATTAGATTCTGAGGCCCAAAAAATAGAGGCCCAAAGAATGATGTTACCTGTTTCAAGTATTTCTGTAACAATTCCACCTACAGTTGCACCTTCTGCACCACTGCCAATGGATCCACCTACAGTTGCACCTTCTACACCACCGCCAATGGCTCCACCTACAGTTGCACCTTCTGCACCACTGCCAATGGATCCACCTACAGTTGCACCTTCTGCACCACCGCCAATGGCTCCACCTACAGTTGCACCTTCTGCACCACCGCCAATGGCTCCACCTACAGTTGCACCTTCTGCACCACCGCCAATGGCTCCACCTACAGTTGCACCTTCTGCACCACCACCAATGGCTCCACCTACAGT
>Ga0209709_10004632_pt1 | contig 11010 bp, 5 predicted proteins | sample ArcticOcean_MG_C_2_FD_187435 | JGI IMG/M metagenome (GOLD analysis project Ga0209709, IMG submission 187435) | Marine microbial communities from western Arctic Ocean - ArcticOcean_MG_CB4_136 (SPAdes) (version 2) | ecosystem: Environmental > Aquatic > Marine > Oceanic | place: Arctic Ocean...
ATTTTCCATATCATAAAGCATACGTAGAAACCAATCATCCAACTCTTCGACGCCAAAAATTTGATCCTCGGGAACAAGTTCAAAATCCGAATTTCTATTTTTCTTTATTTTTGTTAATAGATCTTGCTTATTATTCACCATTAATATTAATTTTTTTTCAGAGTTATTAAATTTGTCACTCGATAAGGGCGACGCACGTGATAATATTTTTGTAACATCATATTTATCAGCAGTTGAATATTCATGCGCATAATATTTATTTTGTATCATTACAAACAAATCTTTTTTTTTACCTCTTCTTCTTTTTTCTGCCCCCGAAATATCTCTCTCACATAACGCTTCTTCCTGATATTCTTGCTCTTCTACGTCAGCATTCTCATCACCTGGTATTTTAAAAAAAATATCAACTGACCCAGCAGCCGATGATTCGTTCATTTTTTCATTCCATATTTTGCTGACTGTCATTTCTTTTCTGCCGGTTTCATCTGGTTTCACATAACCTTCTAAAGATTTATAAAATTTTTTAGCTTGTCCCCAGTAATTATTATCATAATTCAACACAAGCATAGCTTTACAAATTGCTTCAAATACATGTTGTCGTTTAAAATTCGATATACCAGCGGTAGTTTTGTCAGGAAAATATTCAAGAAATCCAAGTAAAGATAAATTATAATCGGCACCATGTTTTACTCTTTCTTGTGTGTATATCTGATAGAGACAGTTTAATAAATCTTTAATTGTATTTTTATCTGCTTCAAAACACTCGCGCATCTTCGCATATTTTTTTGCATCACATTCTTTCTTTTTTATTTCTAAAAGCCTGCGATTTTCTTTCAAATCGTTGGCCAATTTATCGCGTTCTTTACATTCAATGATATCGGATTCATTAATAATCATTGGGCTCGGCGGTTTCTTCCTTGTCTTTTTTATCTTTATCTTTTTTATCTTTATCTTTCCCATTTTTTTCTTTGTATTATTCTTTTTTATATCCCCGGGTTTTATTATTTTCGGCATTATATATTTTAAAATATATTATATATATGCCTCACGACTTTCAATAAGCAAACTGGATGCGCACGACCGGTATTTTAAAGATACAGGTAGTCCTACTATTTATGACAATACAGCACTTGATGGCTTCTAAAGTGTAACATCTTGGGTCAAAACGCCGAAAAAGAAAATCTCGCAGAAAAAAATAATATTATATATTATTAAATGCCATGTACTGCTTGTGGAAAAAGTGGATTATCTGCGAATGTTACCAAGCCCAAATCTATGATATTGGGCATGCAAAACATAACAAGAACCGTGCGAACAGTTCAAAGACCAAGAGTTTTAATAAATCAACCAACCGGCAAACGTGCGTTCATTTTAGGTCGTTAAATATACATACCAAAGGGTGCGCTTGTGCTTTTGTTTAATTTAATTAATTTATTAATAACTTCAGATGTCACAGTAAATGGAAATGTAACATTGATTGTATTTTCTTTTTCAAACAATTTGCTATCGGGTTTCATCAATCTATATAAATTAAGCTTTGTGTAAATAATTTCTAGACAACGCTTAAGATTTCTCACACCTTTCTCTTTATCTGTGAACCCGTCAATAATCCTAATAAGTGCATCATCTGTGATTGTAATATCCTCACTTTTGAAATTAACATTTTTCTCAATTTTTGGTATTAAATATTTTTTAGCAATAGTTATCTTTTCCTTGGTTACATAACCTGCTGTATGAATTCTATACATTCTATCTTTTAAAATAGGATTGACTTTGCTCTCATCGTTATAACTGAATATAAATAATGATTTACTAAGATCGAAATCCATATTGGCAAAATATTTATCATGGAAACAATTATTTTGGGTTGTATCCGTCAAATGGGTTAGAATACCCGTTATTTCTTCACCTTTTGGTGTTTCTGAAATTTTATCCAATTCATCGAAATAAATTACCGGGTTCATACATTTACTCTGAATCAAAATATTTACAATTTTACCCCAAGTACTACCCTCATAAGTATATCCGTGTCCCTCGAGAAAACTACTATCGGTTGCACCACCAAGAGCCAGAAAAGCAAAAGGTCTTTGAAGTATTTTACTAATACCTTCTTTGATTAAAGTTGTTTTTCCAGTGCCAGGCGGACCTTTGATGGCAATAGCTGTTCCAATAGAATTAGGATTACTTATCCAGTTGCCTACTAATTGTAGAATCTGCATTTTGGCATCATCCAAACCATATACACATTCATCCAAAACTTTTTTGGCATTTTCCATAAATGCATTACATTTCTCCATACCATCATCGATAGTTAATGGTAATTGTTTTGTTTTTCCGAATGGAATGGACATAAATGCATCTACCCATTGTTTAATTTTATAATATTCTCCTGAACCCGGATCCATATAATTAAGAACATTGATTTTTTTAAGCGCGGCAGCTTGATAACAGGCTGGCATATCGGAATCCAACAGTTGTAGTCGGTAGGGTTTTTCTACACTAGACAATTTATTAACTTCTTTCAACCGCCTTATAATTTTTTTTTGAGCATCGATCTCCATATCTTTAAAATATTTAAAATCATTCATAATATTTGGCGCACGCAACAATTTACGCAATATAGACACATTTTTTGATTTAAGATTTGTTTCTCGCTTTTTTTGTTCTTTTGTTTGTTTTCGTTTATAAGCTTGTGACATTTTATCTAATTTGACTATCATTGCATCACTGCCTTCTGCTTTACGACATTTTATTAATTCTTGTAATTCATTTAAAATTTCAGAATCTTCAACTTGTTCGGTTTCATCTATGGCTGTTATATATTTGCCTTTAATATTTTCTTGGATAGCCCATTCCTCGTCATCTTGATGCAAATCCAATTCGATATTATATAAACTGTATTCTGGATTAGTGCCAACAGTAACTACCTTTTTAATTTTACCCACATATGCTTTCTCCCAATCTTTGTAGTAAACACTGACTTTCTGATTTTTTTTGAATTGCATTTTAGTTTCTTTTTTGGATTTTTCTGAAGTCTTTGCGGGTTCTTCTTCCTCTTCCTCTTCTTCTTCCTCTTCCTCTTCTTCAGAAGTCTCCTCCTCCTCCTCCTCAGGCTGCCCAACTGTAAATATAATGTTAAATTTCATATTTTGTCGTAACATATCCTTTATCTCGTTATCATCCATTTTTTCATCTTCATCGAGTAAATCTTCACATAGCATTTTTGCTTCTTCTTTACGCATTATTTCCTCAAATTCATCCTCATCGTCTTCGATACGGTTTCCTTCTTCATCTATCTTGTGAACTTTCTTTTTTTTCTTCCTGAATCCGGTAGCTCTTCCCTTTTTTGAAACCATATTTTTGTTATCAGCATCCGTTAATTTTTTATTTTTAATTCGAGATGATTTGGATTTTTTCTTTTTTTCTTTTTTCTTTTCCAACAATTTATCTATATTTTCCAATTGTCGAACCCTCTCCTGTCCACTTTTAGACGGAAATATTTTTTGAACGAATTTTTGAAATTCCCTGGCATTAAAATCTTCTTCTTCTTCTTCTTCTTCTGAAGAAGACGATTCTTCTTCTACTAAAATATCCATTTCTTCATCTGGGTCATAATCACTATCACTATCGCTATCGGATGCCAGATGTTTTCCCTTGATTTTTTTATTTTTTCTTGTTTTATCCTTTGTAGATTGTCTAAATTTATATCCTTTTTTAGGAGATTTAGCTAAACGGTCGATGATGTCAGATTTATCCATTATGAAGTATTGTGTGATAATTTTTAAATCCTCTTTGCAAATATCAATTTTTTTTATTTGTTCGAAAACTTAAAATAAATAAATTGAAAAACAATCTAAATATTCTAAGTGTAGTATAAGGAATGGCTCAATCGAAAATGAAGACAACCCCGTCAAGAATTATAGGGATACAATTTAGTATATTATCTCCAGAAGAAATTCGGAAAAGTTCAGTGGCAAATATTGTTTCCAGAGATACATATGTAAATAATAAACCCGTAATAGGTGGGTTGTTTGACCCTCGGATGGGTGTACTAGACCCGGGTTTGATTTGTCCAACAGATGGTCTAAATTATATGAACACGCCAGGGTATTTTGGACATATAGAACTAGCTAGACCTATATTTTACATTCAATATATTCATACTATTGTAAAAATTCTACGATGTGTATGTATTAAATGCAGTAAATTATTGATAGACAAAGAAAAATATAAATACTTGCAAGGGTTATCTTCAAAAAAACGATGGGATAAAATTTTCAAATTAGCCTCAAAAGTAGTAAGATGTGGTGACGAAACCTGTGATGGTTGTGGTACCAAACAACCCCGTAAAATTACGAAGGAGGGATTGGCAACTCTTATCGCCGAATGGGACAATATTGAAGGTATCGAGAACAGTGAAGGAAATAAAAAAGATAAATTAACCATGCGATTAACACCCGAAATCGTTCTCAAAATATTTAGGCGCATATCTGACGAAGATGTTTCATTTATGGGATTTAGTGCTTTGTGGTCAAGACCAGACTGGATGATATGTCAAGTATTAGCTATACCTCCACCAGCAGTACGACCTTCAGTAAAACATGATGCGCAACAACGCTCGGAAGATGATATATCTCATATCATAGTTAATATTGTAAAAGCCAACAAAACTCTGCAGGAAAAACTAGAAAGTAATGCCACTGCGAAGGTGATTGATGATTGGACAATGGTGTTACAATATTATGTGGCGACAATGGTGGATAATAAAATTCCCGGCGTAGCCTCAGTTGCACAACGCTCGGGTAGACCATTAAAATCAATTAAAGAAAGATTGGTTGGTAAACCAGGTCGTGTTCGCGGCAATCTCATGGGTAAAAGGGTTGACTATTCAGCGAGGTCAGTCATTACTCCTGATGCCAACATAGGAATATCGGAATTGGGTATTCCGCTTAAAGTGGCGAAAAACATTACTTTCCCTGAAGTTGTAAATAAAAGAAATAAGGGTTTCCTCACTCAATTGATGTTGAATGGACCGGATGTGTATCCTGGCGCAAAAATTTTAGAAAGAAAGGCTGGTGATTCAATTTCACTTAGATATGTAGATAGAAACTCAATTGAATTGCAATTTGGAGATTTGGTGCACCGACATCTTTTAGACGGAGACCCCATACTGTTTAATAGGCAACCCACTCTTCATAGAATGAGTATGATGTGTCATTTCGCAAAAATTCTAAAAGTAGGAGATACTTTTCGTTTAAATGTAGCTGACACAAAACCATATAATGCTGATTTTGATGGAGATGAAATGAATTTGCATGGTCCACAAGATTATGAAAGTGCAGCTGAATTGACATATCTGGCAGCAGTTGCAAGACAAATTATTTCACCAGCCAATAATTCACCTATTATTGGCATCTTCCAAGATTCATTGTTGGGAGCATTTCGATTTACCCGTGAAAATATCGATTTCGATACACGCACGGCCATGAATTTATTAATGGCTTACGATAAAATTAATACAAAGATTTTCAAAAAGACTAATAAAAGAATCAATAGTTTCCAGCTTCTGACAGAAATTATGCCACCATTATCAGCACATTTCCATAATGGACAGTATGATTCAACGGAAGATAAAAAAGTTTCGAATAATATTATTGAGATTATAAATGGCAAATACGTAAGAGGTCAACTAGACAAAAAAGCTTTGGGTGCAGGTTCAAAAGGTTTATTGCATAGTATATTCAATGATTTCAATTATAGAGAATGTGGTGATTTTATAGATAATTTACAAAATTTAATCACAGAGTATATGAAATTAAGCGCATATAGTGTGGGTATTAGTGATTTAATAGCGGATGCTGTAACAAATCAAAAAATATCCAATGCAATGATTAAAAAGAAACAAGAAGTTAAAAATCTGATTGACCAAACACATTTGGGAACATTTGAAAATAATACAGGGAAAACCAATGAAATAGAGTTTGAATCAAAGGTAAACTCAATATTGCAAAAAGCGGCAGATGAAGCGGGAAAAATTGGAAGAAAAAGTTTAGCTGCAGATAATCGATTTATTATCATGGTTAATTCTGGTAGTAAAGGCAACACCTTAAATATTGCCCAAATGATTTCATGTTTAGGGCAGCAAAACGTGGACGGTAAAAGAATTCCTTATGGTTTCCAAGATAGAACATTGCCTCATTATACAAAATATAACGACTCACCAGAAGCACGCGGATTCGTCGAATCCTCATTCATCCAAGGTTTAACTCCTACTGAACTTTATTTCCACGCCATGGGTGGCAGAACTGGTTTGATTGATACGGCTGTTAAAACCAGTACTACTGGTTATATTCAAAGAAGGCTTATTAAAGGATTGGAAGATTTACGCGTTGTTTATGATATGACGGTTAGAAATAATAAAAATAAAATTATCCAATTTGCATATGGGGATGATGGTATCGATCCTACTAAAGTGGAAATGCAAAACCTCCCATTACCGACAGCAACACGCGAAGATATTTATGCACATTTTCAAATGCCTTTGGACGATTCAAGTGATGCTATTATTACAACAAATTATACCAAAGCAGCTATTAAACGAGTTAAAAAACAAAAGTCTAAATTAATTAAAAAAACGAATGAAATGATAACTTTTATGATTGAATCGCGAGAAGCAGTTGTGAAAAATGTATTTAAATTCTTGGATGAAACACAAATAAATATCCCTGTACATTTCCGTCGCATCACTAACAATATTCATAATCAGCTAAGTATTCAATCCAATTCATTGGTTAACATAACGCCTATTGAATTATATGAGATGCTCGATGAAGCTTTTGATAAACTATCCAGAAATTACTATGCTGCACCTACAGAATTATTTAAAATTGCCTATTATTATTATCTTTCGCCCAAAACTTTGTTAACGGTAAAGCGTTTCAATAGAAAAGCTATCATAATTTTATTAGAAACCATAGTTACAAATTATCAAAAAGCCATTGTTCATCCAGGAGAAATGGTGGGAATGATAGCCGCACAATCAATTGGGGAACCAACGACACAAATGACGTTAAATACATTTCACTTTGCTGGTGTAGCTAGTAAATCGAATGCTACGCGTGGTGTGCCCAGAGTTGAAGAAATTTTATCTCTTTCTGAAAATCCTAAAAAACCATCCGTTACTATTCATCTTAAAGAAAATGAGCGAGATAACATTGAAAAAGCACAGGAACTCAAATATACATTAGAATATACCAGTTTGCGAGATGTTGTTGATACTGTAAGTATTTGTTTTGACCCAGATGATATGACTACTTTGATAGCTGATGATAAAGTATTGTTAGCTGAATATAATGCCTTTAAGAATTTGGTAGAAGAATGTCAGGAAAACGATTTTGATGACACTGATTCAGATGCAAAATCTAAATGGATTATTCGAATGGAACTAAACAAAGAATCGATGTTAGACAAACATATTTCAATGGACGATATTCATTTTGCAGTGTCTAATAGTTATACTGCTGACATTAACTGTGTATACGCTGATATGAACTCTGATAATCTTATATTTAGAATTAGACTGACGCAGAATAACACGGCCAGTAAGAAGCACTCGCTAGATCAATCTGACGAAATTTATAAGTTGAAAAATTTTCAAAACAATTTACTCAATAATATTATTTTAAGAGGTATTAAACATATACCGAAAGTTCTTTTGAGAAAAGTTGTAAACGAAGTTATTATTGATGATGCTAATTATGTCCAAAAAGACGGATGGGTGCTTGATACGGTTGGAACAAATTTGCGCGATGTTCTCGCTCTATCGTCTATTAATAGTGATAAAACTACAAGTAATGATATTCAGGAAACCTTCCGAACACTTGGACTCGAAGCAGCGCGACAGGCAATATTTAATGAGCTATCTGAAGCAATGGACCACGCTGGTATCTACATTAATTACCATCACTTATCTATTTTATGCGACAGGATGTCAGCAACTTGCAAAATGGTGTCAATATTCAGACACGGCATTAACAATGATAATATTGGACCCATTGCAAAAGCTTCTTTTGAGGAGACACCGGAAATGTTCCTGAGAGCAGCTCGTCATGCTGAGTTAGACCCAATGACGGGGGTATCAGCTAATATTATGTGTGGACAAGAGGGTTACTTTGGTACAGGATGTTTCCAAGTAATGTTGGATATAAATAAGATGAAAGGTAATAAACTCCTGGAGAAGGATATTGATATACAAGCATTAATGTCGGCGGAAAATACAAGTAATCCTTGCTCCTTGCAAAATATTCAAATTAGTAATACAGCAGAATTCATTGGGGGAAAAGATACCGGCGGCGTTGACGATGAATACGACCCAGGATTTTAAATAATCTGTGAATAAATATAATTTATTAAAAATATAAACTATATTTTAATTTCTCTTTTTTTTAGAAATTTTCCTTCTTTTTTTTCGTTTTTTTCTGCTTCTTTTACGAGTTTTTCTTTTTCCGCCACCAGCTAGAAGAGCACCCATTATGAAAGCTTCTCCATCTGAAGCATTTGAAAGAAAAATTACCAAAGCAACAATGCCAACAATACTCCAACAACATACAGTTGCAAGTTCGTCGGCTCCATTACCACCACTCATAATTCTACCACTTTTTGACGCAGCCTGAATGTCTTTTTTTAAACATAGTATTTGTTTTTTCGCTTGATAACTTGTTAACATCAACTCAATATCATTTATTGTATATTTTTTTGAATCTGATACAGTATTAATTGCATTTAATATTTTTTTTTTCATTCCTTCTTCTATTTGAACAGCATTACCATCTGTCTTTTGAGCTATCTGTTGCGCTATTTTAGATATAGTGTGGCCTGTCATATGTTATAATATATGGTTAGATTATAACTAAATATTTCTCTTAAATATTCAAAATATACTTTAAATAAAATATAAATTATTATTAATGGTCATGCTAACTTATATTTTACGACGTGTGATAGAACAAAGTAAATATCCAATTTTTAATATCTGTAATATGTTTTTTTTTTCTGATTTTCCTTGCAAATTTAGATCTCTTCGGAAAGAAGTAATAGAAAATGACTTTTTTAGTGAAAAGCAGAAATATATATATATGGAGTTATTTTCAACAGCCCAAAAACATTATTACTCTTTCTCAAAATTTGCAAAGATTTGGAAAACCAGCAAATATACATACTACAACAATGATGTAGACTTATGTTTAAAACCACTGTCATTGTATCCAGAGTCTCAAAAGGTTACATTAATACATTTTAAAAAGAAATATGTGTTTCGTTTAACCGATTTTATGAATATTTGGTTGAGGAGTTTGACAAAAAACAAGGGTTTATCTCCAGACCCGCGATACCCAGTTAACCCTTATGTAAATAAACCCTTTAGGAAACATCATTTATATATTGTATATTTCAAGTTATTAGATTCATCATTTATGATTCCATTGCTTATTCAGCATTTTTATCAATTAAATTTTAATATTACCAAATTTGAATTGGTTAATTATCCAACACTGAAAGACTGTGCTATTAATAATTATCTACAAGAAGAAGATGATACCACCCTATTCTTAGATATAATACATATGGTAGAAACATTTAAAATAGAGTTAGATTATGCTTATATAGACTCAAGACTGCCACATAATCAAATGAAAAACATAGTAATTACGATGAAACATTTTTTGAAAGATTTTTTACTTGGTACATTATCTTGCAACCCATTAACGCGCGAATTATCAAGGTCGTCGGTATTAAATGGTTTAAGATGTTTCTTTAATAGATTCACTTTATATGGTACATTACAATATCATGGTGTATCATGCTCCGAACCCCCCTTTGTAGAAGACGCCGAAACAGATATTGAAATGTCAAGTGGAATATCAGCTAGTGAATTATCAGATACTGAATTATAATAATTTTATTTATATAATGAAGGAAGTAGAGCCAGGAGATTTAGTAGTAGGAAAAACCTACTTTGCAACAAATATAGTTTTTGTCGATAGATCTAAGGATCCGGAGCCTTCCGATCCGCGGGAGACACGTCAAGATATTTTAAATAAAAAATATATAGTTACTGTTAGTGGAAAAGAATATGACCAGCGGTTCGTAAAACCTCCCCTGAGAATATCTTTAAACGACATAAAACAAATTCGAGGAACGACCCTACCCAATATAGATACCGGCGGGAAATGGACTGAAATAAACGTGTTTTCGCAACCCACGTGGCCTGGGTTGACACTATCGAACGTAGGGGCGAAAGGAGAAGAACCAAAATTTTATGAACGAGGTGCGCAAATGGACATTGGTATGAGACACGTGGTCAACAAGACGAAGAACAAATTGACCAAAAGAATTAGAAAATTAAAAAAAAATTTGAGGAGCATTGGTGCATTGAAGGAGAAAGATTCGGCGACTTTGAACGAAGCGGAACAAAAAAAATTAGACAAGGAAGAAATGTTGAGAACCTCGTTGATTGTGGCTGAGGCCGAAAAAGAAAAAAAAGAAGAAGAACAAAAGTCAAGTGGTGGTCCGAGTACTTCCGCCTTTGCTGGTATGCCTCAAGATGTCGTGGGACTCATTCAAGGTTTTGGTGGGGTTCAAGACATGGGTGGAGGAAGAAAACGAAAGACGCGCCGTAGAAAACGCAGTAAGACGCATAGTAGAAAACGCAGTAAGACGCATAGAAAAAGAAAATCTCGTAGAAAGCGTCGTAAATCAAGGAGTAGACGGAAATAAGTTTTATTTAGCCCGTGCTCTCATCTTACGGCGTTTTCTTTGTAACCTTCTAGTACGTTTCTTTTTCCATTTCCATCGCATTTTCGCTGTTGATTTCTTGAAAAGACAACCTTTGCTCATTATATAAAGATAATACCATTATATCTTTATGTAATTATTTGAACCCTAGTGGCTCATCACTACATCACTTTTAGCACCCTCGCCACCAGTGCCTCCTCGTTTTTTTCCTGCTACCAG
>Ga0209709_10004634_pt1 | contig 11008 bp, 9 predicted proteins | sample ArcticOcean_MG_C_2_FD_187435 | JGI IMG/M metagenome (GOLD analysis project Ga0209709, IMG submission 187435) | Marine microbial communities from western Arctic Ocean - ArcticOcean_MG_CB4_136 (SPAdes) (version 2) | ecosystem: Environmental > Aquatic > Marine > Oceanic | place: Arctic Ocean...
TTTATAAAATTAATTTTATCTTTTTTCATTAGATTATTTTTAAAAATATGTACTTTATTAGAGGATAATTTTGCATCTTTTAATAGATACTTCCATTTGATTGAAGAATTTACAATTTGTTTAGAGCTTTTTATTGTTGGCAAATAAGCAGCTTGTAATGAACAATGGCTAGGAAAGTTACCTTTAAAATGATGAGTAGAAATTTCAATTTTATCAATTTCTTTTCCATCTAAAGAATTTAATATTAGCCAATCAAATCCTGGGCCACGTCTTCTCCTTGTTTCCCATCCATCTCCCATATTTTTAGCTTTACCAGGAGCTAAAATATTTTCAGCTTTACCAAAGTGTTCATTGTTGCAAGCAATAACAGAAGCACCATCTAATAGTGATGCAAGATTTGTTTTCTTATTTTTTAATTTATTAGATTTAGCAATTGAGCCAAATAATCTCAATCGAGCGACTCCACCATCTGGAAAAATATTAAATTTTATATGTGTAATTTTTTTTTTACTATTTATAGTAAAGAAGTGATGGCTATTTGCTCTCATTTTTTTTTTAGAAAGTAATGGTTCCCACTTTAATTGACTTATCTTATTTGAACTAGAGTTTGTTCCTTCGATAGAAATCATTGCTGGCTGGTTTCCATTAAAGTGCGATGTATCAACATCAACCATTTTAATAGAACCAAGTTTTCCTAATTTTAAAATTATGTAATCATGCCCTTTAGTTCTTTTTCTTCTAGACTCCCATCCATCCATCCATTTGCCATTTTTATCAAACAATCCGTCTTTAAAAATTGCTGGTAAGGGATTAATAATTCTATTAGCTGAAGCAAAAAAGTCGTCAGTTTTAAATATAACCTTGGTGCCCAATCTAGGTTGAGCTAAATCGATAAGACCATTTGTAAAAATAATTTTTTTTGACATCATTAAGAATAGTTTTTAATCCAATGTTTGGCTATATCAATTCTCTTACATATCCACACATCTTCATGTTTAAGAATATAATCTAGAAATTTCTTTAAAGATTGAATTCTCCCAGGTTTTCCAATCAATCTACAGTGTAAACCTACTGACATCATTTTGGGGTTTGTTTTTCCTTCCTCATATAAAACATCAAAGCTATCTTTTAGATAAGAATAAAAATGATCACCTGTATTAAACCCTTGATTGGTTGTAAATCGCATATCGTTGTTATCTAAAGTATACGGAATAATTAATTGTTTTTTCTTATTTCTGTTTTCCCAGTAAGGTAAATCATCGCTATAAGAGTCACTGTCATATAAAAAACCACCATCTTCCATAACTAGGTCTCTAGTATTGGGGCTACATCTACCCGTATACCAACCATCAGGTCTCTTTCCAAAAATTTTCGCATGAGCTTGAATAGCAAGCTTCATATGCTTTTTTTCTTCTGTTTTTTTAATATTTTGATAGTCAATCCATCTCCATCCATGAGACGCAACCTCATAATCAGCTTCTATTATAGCTTTACAAACTTCAGGATTTTTCTCTAAAGCCATACCGACTCCAAAAACTGTTATAGGAATTTTCTTTTCTTGAAATAGTTTATGCAATCTCCAAAACCCTGCTCTTGAACCATACTCATAAAGAGATTCCATACTTATATGTCTACCTTTTACAGGCTGAGCACCAATGATTTCTGATAAGAAAACTTCTGAGTTATTGTCACCATTTAAAACACAATTTTCAGCACCTTCTTCATAATTTAAAACTATTTGAACAGCGATACGTGCATTATTAGGCCATTTAATCTTTTGATCTTTGGAGCCATACCCAATCATATCTCTTGGATCTTTTTTAGACATAAAAAATTATAATTTACTTTGTATTGTTTAACAATTTATTAATTTGAAACTGACTCTACTTTGATGTTATCAAGCAAGTCTAAACATTTTTTAAGCTCATCCAAAACTATGAACTCATCAATTTTATGAGCTTGATCAATTGATCCTGGACCACAGACCACTGTACTAATCCCAATTTCTTGAAATAAACCTGCTTCGGTTCCAAATGAAACAACTTGTCTAGAATTATCACCTGTCAAACTTGAGATTAATTCACAAGCTTCTGATTTATCTTCTCTATCAAACCCAACTATTTCACCAATAATATCTTTTTCAATTGAGGCATCAGGAAAAATTTTTTTCATTTCAGGTAATAATACCTCATTTGCATACTTGTCGATTTCTTGATTTAAAAATACACCATCTTCTTTAACAACTGGTCGTGTTTCCCAATTAATATGACATTTGTCTGCTATTACATTATGAGCAATACCTCCAAACACACCACCAATAGAAAGAGTAGAGTGAGGTGGATCAAAAATAGAATCTTTAGGTGTTCTACTTTTAAGTTTCTCTCTAAGCTCAATTAATTTATTTACATATCTTGATGCATATTCAACAGCACTTACACCTTTATGAGGTGCCGAACTATGTCCCGCTAAACCTTTAAAATAAGTAGTGTATTCATAGCACCCTTTATGAGCGTCGATAATTTTCATATTAGTTGGTTCACCAATAATACAAATACCATCTTTAATATCTCTTTTTTTTAATTCTTCTATTAGTATAGGTGCACCCTGGCATGCTGTTTCTTCATCGTATGTAAATGAGAAATGAATGTCTCTATCTAAATTTGATTTAGAATAAATAGGTGCATAAGCCAAAGCGCATGCAATAAAACCTTTCATATCACACGAACCTCTCCCATATAATTTATTACCTTTAATAGTTGCAGTAAAAGGATCAGAACTCCAACCCTTTGAAACAGGAACAACATCGGTGTGGCCTGATAAAATAATTGGCTTCTTATTATTTGAATTTTTAGCTTTTAGTGTAGCAAAAAGATTGACTCTTTTTTTTTCACTATCAAAAGTCTTAAATGATGTTGCACCCAGTTTTTTTAAAATTTCATCACAGTAGTTAATTAACGAGTTATTATCTTCCCCAGATATTGTTTTAAAAGCAATTAAATCGGTTAAAATTTTAACTGAATTATTAAATAGTTGATCTGAAGTATTTTCTGTACTCATAAATAATTTCTATTATATATTAAATACATGAAAGAACAAATAACCTATGATGTATTTAATAAAGTAGATATTAGAGTAGGCACTGTAATTTCTGTAAAAATAAATGAAAAAGCAAGAAAACCATCTTTAGTTATAGAGGTAGACTTTGGAAAAGAAATTGGAATTAAACAATCTTCTGCACAAATAACCCATTATTATAATGAAGAAAATTTAAAAGGAAAACAGGTTATTGGTATTTGTAATTTTCCTGAAAAAAATATTGCAGGTGCTATTTCACAAGTTCTCATTTTAGGGTCAATTGATAAAGAAGGAAAAGTTATACTAGTTCACCCCTCTCAAAATTCTGAAAATGGTCTTCCTATAGCCTAATCTTTATGCATCCAGAATTATTTTTGTTAATTGGAATTTCATGTTCATTAGGTTTTACACCTGGACCAAATAATGCTGTAGCTTCTTTTTCAGGTTTTAATTTTGGTATCAAAAAAACAATACCCTCAATTTTAGGAGTCTGGCTGGGTTATACAACTTTAGTTATCGTGATTAATTTTGTATTGATATCAACTTTTATAAAATACCCACTAATACAAGAGGTAATTAGAATTCTAGGAACTCTCTTTTTACTTTATTTGGCTTATAAAATTTCATTTTCATCATTATCCAAAGAAGATAAAAAAACTAATCCTGTAAAATTTATTGACACATTTATATTTCAATTTTTAAATCCTAAAGGTGTAATGGCAGCAATTACTCTAATTTCAAATTTTGTAATAGAAGATGATTATTTAATCAGTTCTTTAACTGTTATAGCGGTTTGCTCTTTAACAGCACTTACAAGCATTACTACATGGGCTTTTTTTGGTAAATTTTTGAGGAATTTTGCTACAAATAATAATTTTATTAAACGATTTAATTATGCTATGTCATTGCTACTTATTGTTTGTATAATAGGGTTCTACATCTAAAACTAAATGAAACCAGGAAATAAAAATTCTTATAATTCTTTAAAATCTATTAATATTAATAGTAGTGAGTATAAATATTACTCTTTAGCTGAAGCAGAGAAAAATGGTCTAGATGGCATTTCAAGACTTCCAAAATCTCTTAAAGTTTTATTAGAAAATTTATTAAGATATGAAGATGATTTGTCAGTTACCAAAAGTCAAATAGAGGCAGTTAAAGAGTGGTTAAAAACAAAAAAATCATCAACCGAAATAGCTTACAGGCCAGCTAGAGTTTTGTTGCAAGACTATACTGGTATACCAGCAGTTGCTGACCTTGCGGCCATGAGGGAAGCTGTTAAGGAAAAAAATAAAGACCCAAATACAATTAATCCATTATCTGCAGTTGACCTTGTTATTGATCATTCAGTACAAGTCGATAAATCAGCAAATGCGGATTCTTTTGAGAAAAATGTTGATATTGAATTTAAAAGAAATGGAGAAAGATATTCATTTTTAAAATGGGGCCAACAAGCATTTAATAATTTTAGAATAGTTCCTCCTGGAACAGGAATTTGCCACCAAGTTAATCTGGAATATTTATCAAAAGTAGTTTGGTCAGAAAAATTTAAAGACGAAGATTATCTATTTCCTGACACATTAGTTGGTACTGACAGTCATACTACTATGGTTAATGGGTTATCTGTTCTTGGTTGGGGTGTGGGTGGAATTGAAGCTGAAGCTGGAATGTTAGGTCAACCAATTTCAATGTTAATACCTGAAGTAATTGGATTTGAAGTAATCAACAAAATGCCAGAAGGTACAACTGCAACGGATTTGGTATTAACGGTAGTAAAAATGTTAAGAGACAAGAGTGTTGTTGGAAAATTTGTTGAGTTCTATGGAGAAGGTTTGAAAAATTTAACTCTTGCTGATAGAGCGACTATTGCAAATATGGCCCCAGAATATGGAGCTACATGTGGCTTTTTTCCGATTGATGATGAGACATTAAAATACTTAAAGTTTTCAGGAAGAGATGAAAATACAGTCAACATAGTAGAAAAATATGCAAAAGAACAAGGTTTATGGGCTAGTGACGGAATTGACTTTACTGATACATTATCATTAGATATGTCGACAATTGTACCTACAATTTCAGGACCAAAAAGACCACAAGATAAAGTTTTATTAACAGATGCTTCTACGGGGTTCAAAAAAGTTCTTGAAGAAGCTACTGAAAGAAAAGAAAAACATATCTCAAAAGTTTCTGGAACAGATTATGAAATCAAAGATGGATCAATATTAATTGCGGCAATCACATCATGTACAAATACATCAAATCCAAACGTTTTAATTGGAGCGGGCTTATTAGCTAAAAAAGCTGTAGAGCTTGGCTTAGAAACCAAACCTTGGGTTAAAACATCTTTAGCTCCAGGATCACAAGTGGTAACTGATTATTTAGCAAAGGCTGGATTAAATATATTTTTAGATAAATTAGGTTTTAATTTAGTTGGTTATGGTTGCACAACCTGTATAGGAAATTCAGGACCATTACCCGATGAAATTGTTAAAGCGATTGAAAAAGAAAATATATATGCTGTATCAGTATTATCTGGTAATAGAAATTTTGAAGGAAGAATATCCCCTCATATTAAGGCTAATTACTTAGCTTCACCGCCATTAGTCGTAGCTTACGCTCTTGCTGGACATATGGAGTTTGATTTATACAAAAAACCATTAGGCAAAAGCAAAGATGGTAACGATATTTTTTTAAAAGATATTTGGCCATCAAATAAAGAGATAGAAGATACTTTAAAAACATCTTTGAATGCAGAAATGTTTATTAAAAGATATTCAAATGTTTCAGAAGGACCTAAGCAATGGCAAGAAATTAAAACTGAAAATACGAGTATTTATAACTGGGATTCAGGATCAACTTATGTGAAGAAGCCACCTTTCTTTGAAAATTTATCTGATAAACCTGAAGGTTTTAAAGTAATTAAAGACGCAAGACCTCTCTTAATTTTAGGTGACATGGTAACAACAGATCATATTTCGCCAGCTGGAAACATTCAAAAAGAGAGTCCTACTGGAGAATATTTTATGAAGCATCAAATATTACCAAAAGATTATAATTCTTATGGCTCAAGAAGAGGGAACCATGAAGTAATGATGAGAGGGACATTTGCAAATATTAGAATCAGAAATGAAATGGCCCCTGGTACAGAGGGAGGCTTTACAAAATTATATCCAGAGGAAAAGGTAATGACTGTTTACAAAGCTGTCGAAGAATATAAAAAAAGGGGAACTGATCTGGTGATAATTGGAGGGAAAGAGTATGGAACTGGATCATCAAGAGACTGGGCAGCAAAAGGAACAAAATTATTAGGAGTAAAAGTGGTAATAGCAGAAAGTTTTGAAAGAATACATAGATCAAACTTAATTGGAATGGGCGTATTACCGTTAGAATTTATAAATAAAATGAATAGAGGCAATTTGAAATTAATAGGTTCAGAATTGATTACTATTTTAAAAATAGAAAATGGAATCAATGCATCAGACCAAGTGGATGTTGAAATAAAATATGCATCTGGAGATACTAAAAAAATTAAAACTTTGTGCAGAATTGATACACAAAATGAATTAGAGTATTATAAAAATGGTGGTATTCTTCAGTACGTTTTAAGGAAAATGATTTAATTATGGACGAAGAAATAGCAATAATCGACTCAAAAACTAGAAATGAAAAAATAAAAAATTTTTTAATTAAAAATAAGAAAAAGTTGATAATAGTATTTTTTTTAACTTTGACGATTATTTTTATACTTATTGGATATTATAACCACAAAGCAAATGTTAGAATTAAAATCTCAGATGATTATAATAAAGCAACAATAAATTTTATTTCAGATAAAAAAATAAATGTAAAAAAAGAATTAATTAATATAGTTAACTCAAAAGACAAAACTTACTCTCCATTAGCGCTATACTTCTTGATAGATAATAATATTATTGATGAAAGTAATGTGATTAATCAACTTTTTGACACAGTAATCCAAGAGATAAAGTTAGAAAAAGAAGTTAAAAACTTAATAATATATAAAAAAGGATTATTTAATTCAGAATTTGAAACCGAAGACAAACTAATTAAAATTTTAAAACCTTTAATAAGCATGGATAGTGTCTGGAAATCTCATGCACTCTATTTATTAGGTGAATATTTTTATCATAAAAATGAAAAGCAAAAAGCAAAAGATTTCTATAGCCAGCTTTTAAGTCTAGAAAATGCCAACCTACAAATTAAACTCCAAGCTCAAAAAAGACTAAACAGAGATATAGGTGAATAATCTTTTAATTTTATTTTTAATTTCTATTTTTTTAACAAGCTGTTCTTTAGATAAAAGAACTGGACTATGGAGTAAATCTGAAAAAATAAAAAAAGAAAAAAAAATTATAGAGGTATTCAAAAAAGAAAGCGCGTCACAACTTGAGTTCAATTCAGATCTTGAGATAAAACTACCTCCTAGATTTACAAAAAATAATATAATTAATAGAATTTCAAACAATACTGGAAGAACAAAATATAATGGAAATCTTAAAAAAATCGCAAAATTCAAATTTTCTTCAATAAATGATTTTAATGAAATAGAACCTGATTTAATTTTTTATAATGACACTATTATTTTTTTTGATAAAAAAGGTTCAATATTAAAATTTAACAATCTTTCAAAATTAATATGGAAAAAAAATTATTACACTAAAGTAGAAAAAAAATTAAGACCAAAATTATTTTTTTCTAATAAAAAAAATATACTAATTATAGTCGATAGTATTGCAAAATATTATGCAATAGATATTAATAATGGAAACTTATTATGGTCAAAAAATAACTCCACACCTTTTAATTCTCAGGTAAAAATTTATCAAAATAAATTTTTTGTTATTGATTCTGAAAATATTATTAGATGCTACTCAATTAAAACAGGAAAAGAAATATGGTCTTTAGAAACTGACACATCTTTTATTAGTTCTCAAAAAAGACTTTCATTGGTAATTAAAAACAACACCCTTTATGTTAATAATTCTGTAGGAGATGTAAGCGCAGTTAACATTAATTCGGGAAGTCTTATCTGGCAAACCCCAACTCAGAGTAGTATGATTTATGAGGATACTTTTTCTCTTCAAACATCTGATCTGACAATTAATGGAAATTCACTTTTTTTTTCTAATAATAGAAATGAATTTTTTTCTATTGATTCCATATCAGGATCTTTAAACTGGAAGCAAAAAATAAACTCAAATGTAAGACCAACAATTTTTAATGATATAATTTTTACAGTAACTTTAGAGGGTTTTTTGACAATTATTGATTCTCAATCTGGTAATATAATTAGAATCACTGATATTTTTAATAAATTTAGTAAAAATAAAAGAAAAAAAATAAAACCTGTTGGGTTTATTTTAGGGTCTAGTAATATTTATTTAACAACTGACCACGGCAAGATTTTGATTATTGATATAAAGTCTGGAAAAACAATTTCTGTCAAAAAAATTGATAATGAAAAAATATCAAGACCTATTATATTAAATAAAAATTTATATATAATTAAAAGAAACTCTATCGTTCAATTAAACTAGCAATGTTCCTAAGATTATTGGAAAAATTAGGTCGTAAAAAAATAGTACTTGATAGAGGTGCTTCTCACCAAAATTTTAGTGAAGCAAAACCATGGATGAATAGATATTATGTTTTATTCAGAAATAGACCTAAATGGTTTCCTTTTAATATTTTGATACACGAAATGTTAGCTGATGATCACGGTGAGGGAGTTCACACACATTTATGTCCCTATATTACAATTATTTTAAGAGGTGGTTATTGGGAAACTTTGCATAGTGGCAAGTACTGGAGAAAACCTGGTTATATTGGTTTCCGTTCAGCTAATAACCTTCATAGAGTAGACCTTAAAGAGGGCACTAAACCCATGTCTATATTTATTCCAGGTCCTTTTGGTCTAAGAAAAGGTCCACGATCTAAATATGGTATAGATTTTGCGGGTAAGGAATAATTATTTTTTTATACTTTGAAAGGCTTCTAGTGCCTCTTTTCTTGCAGTAGCATGTTGAACAATTGGTTCCGGGTAATCTTTTCCAATAATAATTTTTATTTGTTCTTGATATTTTTTTTCTAATTCCCATGGTTTATATAAAAACTTGTTGGGCATATTTTGAAGTTCTGTTACCCATTTTTTTGTATAAATTCCTTCCTTATCAAATTTTTCTCCTTGTAATATTGGATTGAAGATTCTGAAATAAGGAGCAGCATCAGCACCACAACCAGCAACCCATTGCCATTGCGCAACATTACTTGCCTCGTTGTAATCGACTAAACAATTTTTAAAATGTTTTTCACCTTCCACCCAATGAATTCTTAAATGTTTAACTAGAAATGAAGCAACAATCATTCTTACTCTATTATGCATCCATCCAGTTTCATATAGTTCCCTCATACCAGCATCTACAATAGGATACCCTGTCATTCCTCTTTTCCAGCTATCTAAGTGCTTTTCATTTTTAACCCAAGGAAAATTATCAAAATCTTTTCTAAGATTACCCTTTAACATTTGAGGAAAGTAATTAATTAAGCTGTGAGAAAATTCTCTCCATCCTAATTCATTTATATATTTTCTATAGCCTATTTTTTTAACTTTAATGTCTTGGCATTTCTTCCAAATTGTCTCCACATGTATTTGACCAAATTTTAAAAAGGGAGAAAGTTTTGATGTTCCGTTAATTCCTGGAATATCTCGTGCATCTCCATAACCTTCAATTTTATCTTTTATTAATTCGTTTAAATGTTTTTTTGCTTCTTGTTCAGAAGGTATCCAGTATTTTTCAAGTTTTTTATACCAATTATTTTTAGGTAAAATTTCCTCCGGTGTAATTGACTTCTTAAAAATACTTATTTTTTTATCTTTTGATTTAATTTTAGAATTTTTATAAGTAGCTTTGGAAATATAAAATAGTTCTGTTTTTTTCCAAAAAGGCGTGAATACTTTATAAGGTGTACCATCATCTTTAGTCATGTCTTGAAATTCAACTAAAATATTTCCTTTAAAATATTTATATTCAATTTCATTTTTAATAAGTAAATCACGTATTTTTTTTCCTTTATTAATAACATCAGGCTCATAAACTTTACTCCAATAAATAGTGACATCATCTTTTTTATTAATATTTGAAAATACTTCTAGTTCATCTCCAGACTGTATCTCTAAAGAAATATTGAATTTTTTTAAATCTAAATTAAAAGCATCCAAAGACTTAGATAACCACCACTTTTGAGCCTCTCTTTTTTTGTCAAAGTTTTTTGAATTATATATATAAAGAGCGCTTACAAATTCATGATTTTGACACGCATAAGTTAAAGCTTCATTGTTCTCAATTCTAAAATCTTCCCTTATCCAAACAATTGCTTTTTTAGTCATACATACTTATATTTTTTGTAACCCATCACTTAGCAATTTTTCATACATTGCTTTATCAGTTAATCCTTCACAACCAAATAAAAGTACATTTGATTCAGAATTTAACTCCAGTTTATCCAAGTATTCCTTATTATTGAATGAGCCAATTAACGCTATTAGCCCTGGTACTGCACACTCTCCACCAATTATTTTTTCATCTGAAAAACGTGATTCTGCTAATAATGCGACTGCAGTTGAGATTGCATTGTCAGGTATAGTCATGCAATAGTTAGTAGAATTTTTTAAAATTTCCCAAGCAATACTCGATACATCTCCACAAGACATACCACCCATTACTGTTTCTTTTTTTATATCAACACTTGTAGGTTTGTTATTTTGAATACTTTTAAATACACAGTCAGCATTTTCTGGTTCTATAATAATGAACTTAGGAATGTTTTTTGATAACTTAGCAAATCCAGCAATCATTGCTGCAGCCATTCCACCAACGCCTGCTTGAAGAAAGACATGTGTAATTGAATTAGA
>Ga0209709_10004635_pt1 | contig 11007 bp, 9 predicted proteins | sample ArcticOcean_MG_C_2_FD_187435 | JGI IMG/M metagenome (GOLD analysis project Ga0209709, IMG submission 187435) | Marine microbial communities from western Arctic Ocean - ArcticOcean_MG_CB4_136 (SPAdes) (version 2) | ecosystem: Environmental > Aquatic > Marine > Oceanic | place: Arctic Ocean...
AATCTATTAAACTTGTTGTTAATTGCATCAATAACAATGAAAAAATATGTATTTTAGGTGATTATGATGTGGATGGGTCTGCTGCTACATCATTATTTGTTAAATTTTTAGAAAGTATAAATCACTCCTTTTTTTATTATATACCTGACAGGGAAAGAGATGGCTATGGTGCTACCAAAAAATTATTCCAAAAATTGATCTTGGAAAAGCCTAAATTGATTATAATGGTTGATTGTGGCTCTACTTCTAATGAAGCAATAGATTTTTTAAATGAGAATAAAATTAAATCCCTTATCATTGATCATCATGAAATTAATAAACCATTTCCAAATGCAAACTCAATTATAAATCCCAAAAAAGATAATGGTTATAAAGAATATGACTATTTATGCGCCACCTCACTCTCTTATTTTTTTTTAGATTTACTAATTAAAAAAATTAAAAGTGAAATAAAAATATCTGATTATTTGATATATGTTTTGTTAGCTACAGTGTGTGATGTGATGCCTTTAAGAAAGCTTAACAGATTAATCGCATTAAATGCTCTTAAAAATTTCGATATAACAAAAAATTTACCTTTGTATACTTTGTTTGAATTAAATGAAAAAAAAAATAAAATTAATATTAATGATTTAGGTTATTTAATTGGCCCAATATTAAATGCTGGCGGAAGACTGGGTAAATCTCAATACGCCACTGAATTATTATCTTCTAATAATGATCAAGTTATCAATGATAGATCTACTCATTTAATTAAATTGAATAATAAAAGAAAAGAAATTGAAACCTCAATATTAAATGAAATTAATTTTCAAAAAATTGAAAAAGAAAATAAAGAAGTAATCATTTATTATAATCCAAATATAAACGAAGGTTTAATTGGAATTATTGCAGCAAGATTGAAAGATTATTTTAATAAGCCATCTATTGTTATAACCGCCTCTAATGAATTATTAAAGGGATCTGCAAGATCAGTTTATAATTATAATATCGGACGTGCAATTAAAAATTCATTAGATAAAGACATAATTTTAAATGGTGGTGGTCATAATATGGCTGCAGGATTTACCTTAATGAAAGATAACCTTAAAGATTTTGAGAATTATGTATTAGAAGATTTTACAAAATCTCATAACGTAAATAGCAATATATTTTCATATGAATCTGAAATTTCATCATTAGCATTAAATCAAGATTTTTATGACAATATAAAAAAATTAGAACCCTTCGGTACAGGAAACTCGGTACCAACATTTATGTTAAGAGATTTAAGAATAATTAAACCTTTAGTATTAAATAATAAGCATATATCTGTAATATTAAAATCAAAAACAGGTTTTTCAATTAAATCAATGTCTTTTAATTCTATCAATACTAAAATTGGTGAATATTTAATGAGTTATAAAAATAAGATTAGTGTAATAGGTCAAATTAATGAAAACATCTGGAATAATAAAAAAACTCTTCAATTAACTATTAGAGACCTAATCCTATAACTTAATTAGGCTTGATAAATAATGACTTTTAAAATAAAAGATCACAACATGGTCCCTTCGTCTATCGGTTAGGACAGCTGGTTTTCATCCTGCAAAGGGGGGTTCGATTCCCCCAGGGACCGCCATTATTATGATCATAAAATGACATATTACGTTTATATGCTTAAATGTATTTCTTCATTTCGTAAGAAAACTTATGTTGGTTACACAAAAGACCTAGATAAAAGAATATTACTTCATAATTTAAGTAAAGGAGCAAAATTTACAAAAGGAAATAAATGGCAAGTTATTTATAAAAAAAAATTTATTTTAAAATCAAAAGCAATGTCATATGAATATAATCTTAAAAATGATAAAAAAATGAGATTAAAAATTTATAATAATTCGTAAATGAGAATATCAATTCTACTCCCCTATAAAGAAAACTTTACAAAAAAAGTTGCTGGAGCTGTTTCATTATTTGTAGACCAAACAACTAAAGTAAGTAAATATAGAGAAAATATAACTATATTTGGTAACACTGTACATGAAGATTTTTTAGACAAATGTTATAAAAACATCGATTTTGATAAAAAAATTTTTAGCAGTTCTAGTAAAAATTTTGTTGATAATTTTTTAAAAGACAAAAACGTAATAAATTCAAACATAATAGAGATACATAACAGACCAAATTATATAAGATCTATTATAAAAAAATTTAAAAACTTTATATTTTTATATTTTCATAACGATCCATTATCTATGGATGGGTCCTCTACTATCAATGATCGGCTTTATTTACTTAAACATGTGGATAGATTGATTTTTAATAGTGAATGGTCCAAAAAAAGATTTTTTGTAGATTTAGGTGATAAATATATTGAGCAAAAAAAAATCCATGTTTGTTACCAATCGAGCAATAAGACAAAAATAAATTTTAAAAAAAAAGAAAAAATAATAAGTTTTATTGGTAAGCTTAATATGGCTAAGGGGTATGACATCTTTGGCAAAGCTGTTATTGAAGTTTTAGAAAAATACAAAGACTGGAAAGCAATTGTAATTGGTGATGAACAAAGAGAAAGCATTAATTTTCAGCATGGACGTTTAAAAATAATTGGCTTTAAAGATAATGATTATATTTTAAATTTGTTAAAAAAGGTGAGTATTTCAGTAGTTTGTTCTAGATGGGAGGAACCTTTCGGAAGAGCAAGCTTAGAGGCAGCAAGCAGAGGTTCGGCTGTAATTATAAGTAATACCGGTGGATTACCAGAAACAACTAATTCTGCATTAATTTTAAAGTCATTAAGTAAAGAAAATCTAAAAAAATTGATTATTAAATTAATAGATAATAAAAAGTTACTATTACGATATCAAAAAGAAAACTATAAAAATTTTAAATTAACACATAATTATGTTGCTGATTTGATTGATGATATTAGAAAAAATGTATTTCCAGTTTTATTTGATATTAAAAAAAATAAAGTTCTGAAAATTTTACATATTACAAACTTCAATAGTAGATTTGATGGAAGACTCCATTACAACACTAGCAAAAGATTAAATAATGGTTTCATAAGGCTGGGTCATAACGTTCTTGCCGTGAGTGATAGAGATATAATTAATAATAATAAAAGTATTAATGATATGTATGGTGTTAAATCACTTCAAAAAAGTGTTATAAATAATTTTGAAAACTTTAAACCAAATTTAGTTGTTATTGGTCACGCAGATTCATTAAAAATAGAAACTATTAATTATATAAAATCTAAAAATGTAAAAATTGCACAATGGTTTTTAGATCCTGTTGGAAAAAATTCTCCCGATTATCTAAAAAATAAAAAAAGAATTCTTGATAAAAGTGAGTATATTGATGCTAGTTTTTTAACTAGTAACCCTAGTAATTTGGACTTTAAAATAAAAAATAGCTATTTTATGCCTAATCCTTCAGATTCATCATTTGAAACATTAAAAAATTATGAAAATAATTGTGAAAAGGATCTTTTTTTTGCAATGAGCCATGGTGTTCACAGAGGAGCATTAAAACAGGGGAAATTTGATGATAGGGAAATTTTTATTAATAAATTAATAAAAAATAATAAGGATATAAATTTTGATATATACGGGATGAATCAAAAAGAACCTATATGGGGAGATAAATTTATTAATTTATTATCTACGTCATCAATGGGCTTGAATCTAAGCAGGGGTAAGTGTGTCAAATATTATAGTAGTGATAGGATTGCACAATTAATGGGTAATGGATTGCTAACATTTATTAACGAAAAAACATTCTATGGTGATTTTTTTTCAAATAGAGAAATTATCACATATAAGGATATAGGTGATTTGAGTTATAAATTAAATAAGTACAAAAAAGATAGCAAAGAGAGAAAATTAATTGCCAAAAATGGGAAAGATAAATACATGAAATACTTTAATTCTGACATTGTTTGTGATTTTATTATTAATAAAACGTTCGAATCTAAAAATAAAAATGATTATTTATGGGAAAAATAAAAAAAAAAATTGCCCTTATTTTTGGTGTTACTGGACAAGATGGATCATATTTAGCTGAACTCTTATTAAAAAAAAATTATATAATTCATGGAGTTAAAAGAAGATCATCTAGCGCTAACACAGAAAGATTGGATCATCTATTTGATAGTTTAGACTTTAAAAACAAAGATCTCATTATTCATTATGGAGATGTAACTGACAGTTCTAGTACACTAAGTTTATTAAATAAAATTAAACCTGATGAGATTTATAATTTAGCAGCACAAAGTCATGTTAGAGTTTCCTTTGATATACCTGAGTATACTGCAAACTCAACAGCTATGGGCTCTTTAAGAATTCTTGAATCAATGCGTATACTTGGTCTAAAAAAAACTAAATATTATCAAGCTTCAAGTTCTGAAATGTTTGGAAAACAACAAAATAATAAATCTCAAAATGAAAAAACAGTATTTCATCCAATGTCAATATATGGTGTATCAAAAGTTTTTGCTTATCACACAAGCGTTTACTATCGAGAAGCTTTTGGCATATTTGCTTCAAACGGTATTTTGTTTAACCATGAGTCGCCACGAAGAGGTCCTACATTTGTAACAAAAAAAATAGTTCAAGCCTTAGTAAGAATAAAATTAAAAAAACAACAATGTCTTACACTTGGAAATTTATATGCTATTAGAGATTGGGGGCATGCAAAGGACTATGTGGAAAGTATGTGGAAAATCTTACAATATAAAAAACCTGATGATTGGGTTATTGCCACTAATGAAGAAATGACTGTTAAAGAATTTATCAATAAATGTGCAAAAAAATTAAATATTACCTTACAGTGGAAATTTAAAGGAATTAAAGAAATTGCAATTGATAAGAATTCTAAAAAAACAATAATAAAGATTGATAAAAAATATTTTAGGCCTGGTGAAGTTGATTTTTTAAAAGGGGATTACTCTAAAGCTAAGAAATTATTAAAATGGAAACCTAAGTATAAATCTGACGATTTAATTAATGATATGATTGAATACGAAAAAGATTTATATGAATAAGTATTTTTACCCATTAATTGAAAATCCTTTTTCAGATGATGATATTAAGAAAGGTATAGATGTTTTAAAATCTAAACAACTTACTTTATCAAAACAAACTCACAATTTTGAAAAAAAATTTTCTAATACACTAAGATCAAAATATTCATTGATGGTAAATTCTGGATCTTCAGCTAATTTATTAGCTTTTCAATGTTTAATTAACCCTTACAGAAAAAAAAGACTAAATAAAGGTGACGAAATTATAATACCAACTTTGTGTTGGTCGACATCTTTATGGCCAATAATACAGTCTAATTTAAAACCAGTATTTGTAGATATCAATCCAACGACATTAAATATTGATGAAAATCAAATTGAAAAAAAAATTACTAAAAAAACTAAAGCCATTTTATTAGTACATGTTCTTGGAAATTCATGTGACATGAATCGGATAATGAGAATTAAAAAAAAATATAACCTAATATTAATAGAAGATAACTGCGAATCATTAGGTTCTAAATACGCAGAAAAATATCTAGGCACTTATGGAGAATTTTCATCATTTTCATTCTATTCATCTCATCAAATATCATCAGGAGAAGGAGGCATGATATGCTGCAAAGATAAAACAGATTTTAATATTATTAAATCTTTAAGATCTCACGGCTGGTCTAGAGGAACTTCATTTGAAAATAAAATTTATAAAAAAAATAAACTTTTAGATAAAAGATTTATTTTTTTTAACTCAGGTTATAATTTAAGACCAACAGAAGTGTCCGCTGCCATAGGCCATAATCAATTTAAAAGAATGGCTACATTTATCAAAATTAGAAATTTAAATAGAAAAAAAATTGTTAATTCATTATTAAATAGTCCTTATCTTAAAGGTAAAATTGATTTTTATTATGAAAATAAATTAGTAACACCGTCTTGGTTCGGCTTATCTGTAAAGATTATTTCATCTACAAAAGGTCTTAAAAATATTATTATTAAAAAATTAGAAAATAATGGTATAGAAACCAGGCCTATAATAAGTGGTAACTTTACAAGTCAACCTGCTGCAAAAATATATGGTTTAACCAAAAATCAAAAATTTCCAAATACTGACTTAGTTTATAACAAAAGTTTTTTTATTGGCCTCCCGACTAAACAAATAAAAAATAATTATTTAGAAAAAATAGTTTCAGCTTTTGAAAAATCATTTAGATAATAAAAAATTGGTAATTGCCTATATTGGCATAAAAAGTGTTTTAGCAAAATCATTTGTTAAATCTTATTATAAAAATTTTATTCTAAAGTCATATCCTGGCGACATAACAGACAATAAAAAAATAAATTCATGGTTAAGAAAAAATATTGATATAAATATTTTTATAAACTTCGCAGCTATCACATCTCCGTCAATCTGCGAAAAGAATAAGAAAAAAGCAATAGATGTTAATTTTAAGTCTGTAACTAAATTGTTAAATTTACTTAACAATATTCAGATGAACAATTTTAGTTATTTTTTATCTCTATCTACTAGTCATGTGTTCAAAAAAACACGTTTTAAATTAAAAGAAAGTTCAATCAAAAAACCAACCAATTATTACGGTATATCAAAATTAGCTCTAGAGAATTACATCTTAAAAAATCAAAAAAAATTTAAATTTAAAATAGGTATAGCTAGAATATTTAATTATTATAATGGGGGCTCTAAAAAAGGATTTTTTATTAATGATATTATTGAAAAATTAAAAGTAAAAAAAAAGATAATCAAATTTGATAATGTTAATTCATACAGAGATTATATTTCAATGAAGGATATAAATACTGCTTTTTTTAAAATGATCAATTTAAAATTAATAAATGACTATAATATTTGTTCAGGAGAAAAAATTTATTTACCTGATATAATTAATCATTTGAATAAGAAATATAAAAAAAATATTTTTATTTTAAATGATAAAGGAAATGAAGATCTAATTGGGTCAAATTCTAAACTTAAAAAAAAAGGATGGAAAATTACAAAAAAAAGTTTTTTTAATGAATTACTTAAATAAAAAAATTATAATAATAGATAATTCAAATTTATCTTATGCTGGAGATGATATTGATGGAACTGTCGTTCGCGGTACAGAAGCCTCTCTAATTCTATTAGCTGAACAATTTATAAAAATGGGGATAGATGTTGATTATTGTAATTCTATTAATCATAAAAAAATGGTTAAAGGTGTTAATTATTTCAATAAAGAAAATATTGATAAAAATTTTACATATGATCTTGCCATAGTAATTTCAGATGCAAATGAATTTAATCGAGTAACTTCTATTAAAAAGGCTGTATTTTCAAATAGCAACCAACCAATTGAAAAGTTTATTAGAAAAAAACAATTAATAGCATTCTTGAAATTTAAACCAACATTGATCACATTATGTGACTACCAATTTAATAAAAGATCTTTTTTTACTTCATTTTATGGGAAAAAAACTATTCCTATCACAGTTGATCCTAAATTTCTAAATGTTGAAATTGATACTAATTATTTACCAGAAAGAAAAGTTGTTTACAATATTCGTTCGAATAGAAATCTTGATAAATTAATAAAAATATGGTGTGAAAAAATTTTTCCAATTAACAATGAATTTAAGCTTTATATAACACCTGACCTAATTGATTATAATGATTATCACATCAATAATAATATTTTTTTACGTAAAATTGTTTCTAGAGAAGAAATGATTGATGAATTAAAAAATTATCGTGGTTTAACTTATCTAGGTCATAAATCTGATATTTTTACACTAACAGCGGAGGAAGCAATTAAATTATGTCTTCCTGTAGTTACATTTGGAATAGGCTCTTTAAAAGAACGTGTCACACATATGGAAACAGGTTTTATTGCCAGAAGTGATCAAGAATTTGCTGATTATACAATAAAATTGCTTAACGATGACAGGTTTTATTTAGATTTGAAAAAAAAAATGCAAAAAAAACGTAAAGAAAATAACTGGGATTTTATAGCAAATAAATGGGCTGAATATTTTTTAAATGAATAAAATATTAATTTTAAAAAATGATCGAGTAGGGGATTTGTTTAATTCTCTAGATGGAATAAATGCAATTTTAAAAGATAATCCAACCGCTAAAATTGAAATAGTATTGTCCCAGATATCAAGAAAGTTAAGTTTTTTATTTAACATCAATAACGTAACTGTTTCTTATTTACCATATCATCTCAATTTTACTGATAAATTTAGATTATTTATTAAAATTTTAAATAATTCATTTGATAAAATATATATTTTATCTCCAAAAAATTTTTATTATTATTTACCTTTATTTTTTAAGTCTAAATTTTATGCAATAACAATTAAGAATTCAAATAAATCTAGACCATTTAATTTTCTTCTTAAAAGACTTTTTCGCTATGAGATCAATAATAGAGATTATAAAAAAATTAATGATAGTATAAGTTCATTAATTTTTAATTTATGCTCAACTAAACCGATATCTTCATATAATAATATTTTAAACAATATTCCTCAATGTTCACTTTTATTTCAAAAAAATATTGGTTTATTTTCAAATTTTATTCATATTCACTATAAAGATTCTATTTTCAAAAAAAATGGCTGGTCTATTGAATCTTTTTTTAAACTTTTAGATAATATTTCTTATAAAAATAAAGTCATACTAACTTCTGATTATGGAAATTTTGATTATCATAAATATTTTTTAACAAACTTTTCTCACTTAGACTTTCCTAATATAATAGATAAGATAAATTCAAGTAAAAATATTCACTATCTTCATAATATCGATACTTGTGATTTATTTAAGTTGGTAAGCTTATCTAACACTGTGATATCTCCCCATGGTGCAATGACTGTTATGGCTTCTTATCTTAAAAAAAAAGTTATTGATATTTTTGATACCAATATAAATATAAATGCTTTTCGTGAATACAAACCATATAACAAAAATTATAATTTTTTTATAATCAAACCTGATTTTGATAAAACTTTACTTAAGATAAATAAATTTCTATAATTTTATTTTATTTAAAGCATTGTTTTTGAATAAATTAGCTTCTTTAATGTACCTTCTTACCATTTCCGCCGATTTATGTCCTGTCATAGCCATTATATTACGCTCCTCTGCACCTGACTCTGCTGTAGATGTTGCAAAACCAGATCTTAAGCTATGTCCTGAGTATCTATGAACGTCTAAACCTGCATAGTTAGCATATTTTTTTATTATTAAAGCAACACTCTTGTCAGATATATTAAAAATTTTTCCTTCTTTTAAATCGGCCTCTTCAATCCATTTTTTCAAAGCTTTTACAGGGCAGAAATTTTCATTATCGAAGTAGGGGATAGCTTTAGTCATACCTTCTCCAGATTGATCAGTTTTTGACCTTTTTACAAAGATCTTAACTCCCTCTGACACAAACTCTATGTCTTCATATTCAATATCAACTAATTCAGATCTTCTAAAACCTCCCGAAAATCCAATTAACACTAAAGCTTTGTCTCTAATTTTTCTATTATCTTTCTCTTTAGATTGATGTAATGCTTCAATTAATAATTTTAAGTCACTGATTAATAGCGGTTTTTTTCCTTTTTGATTGCTACCATTTGTTCTTTTAATACCCATTAGATTTTCCATTATTATGGGGTGTTTTGTATCAATATAATGACCTTTTGTTTTATGTAGTATGCTGATTGAAGCTAATCGTCTTTTTAAAGTGCTGTATTTAGAATATGAGGATAAATGAGTTATATATAATGCTAATATTTTTGGCTGCGTTGGCATTGCCTGGAATCCATTTTTTGAGCAAAATAGTGAAAAGTCATTATAATCAGACTGATAAGCTCGAAGTGTATTTGCTGATTTAGAATTTCTTAAGTTCTTAATAGTTTTTAATTCAAGATTTTTTATATCTGTTATTAAATCATTCATATTTCCGATAACCATTAATTATCGGAAATATATATTAGGTGATTTTGCTTGTCAATAACAATATTATAACTTTATGGGAATTAAAGTTTCTAAGTTTATTAAAAAAAAAATTAATAAATCTGAGCTTAAAGAGATCCTTAAAATATCAAATATAATTGAAGAATATCTTAACCAGAAAGAAGTGAATCAAAGAATTCAAAATTCAAATGTTAAAGGTACTGACAGCCAGGTTATTCAAAAAATAATAGAGGAAATAGCTGTTCCTTTGGGTTTTAAAAATGAAAAACAAGGTTTATTCAAGAAGTATAAAGATTCAGGACTTAGACCTGATTTTTATAAGAAAATAGGAAAAAATGGGATTTTAATGGAAGTTGAAAGAGGTAAAACAACAACAAATAACATGGATTTACTGGATATTTATAAATGTCATATTTGTGAAGAAGCTAATCACCTATTTCTGTTTGTTCCAATTGAAGTCAGTCACACAAAAAATATATATAAAAATGTTTGTAAAAAAGTTGAGAATTTTTTTTATGAGAAAAACTACCTTAATATTGATAGTACAATAATTTTTGGTTATTAATTTCAATGACTTACAATAATAAATTAAACTAAATGATTAGAAAATTAGAACACAAAGACAAAGAAAATTGGGCTAAATTATATAATGGTTATGCTGATTTCTATAAAGTCTCAATGAATTCAGGGATTTTAGACACTATTTGGAGCTGGATTCATGATGAAACTCATGATGTTGATGCTATTTGCTTTGAATTAGAGGGTAAAATCGTTGGTATTGCCCATTATAGAACAATGCCAAGACCAATTAAGGGCCAATATATTGGTTTTTTAGATGATTTATTCGTAGAGCCAGAATTTAGAGGTCAAAAAATAGCTCAAAAGCTTATTAGTCATTTAAAATCCTTATCTAAAGCTAATAATTGGAATGGAATTCGTTGGATCACCCACTCTTCCAATGAAAATGCTAAGAAATTATACGATAAAATAGCCAATAACACAGGATTTGAACTCTATGAACTTAAAGGGAACT
>Ga0209709_10004636_pt1 | contig 11007 bp, 10 predicted proteins | sample ArcticOcean_MG_C_2_FD_187435 | JGI IMG/M metagenome (GOLD analysis project Ga0209709, IMG submission 187435) | Marine microbial communities from western Arctic Ocean - ArcticOcean_MG_CB4_136 (SPAdes) (version 2) | ecosystem: Environmental > Aquatic > Marine > Oceanic | place: Arctic Ocean...
AAATAAAGACTATAGATTCGCTTATAGGTAATACACCTTTAGTAAAACTTCAAAGACTAAATAAAAATGATAATCAGATCTTAGTTAAGCTTGAGGGTGATAATCCAGCTGGCTCAGTTAAAGACAGGGCCGCTATGTATATGATTAGTGGTGCTGAAAATGCAGGGCTAATAAAATCTGGCGACACAATTATTGAGGCAACAAGTGGCAATACGGGCATAGCTTTAGCTATGGTGTGTGCTATAAAAGGGTACAAGTTAATTTTAATTATGCCAGACAATATGAGTATTGAAAGAAGGGCGGCAATGCAAGCTTATGGGGCAAATATAATTCTAGTTTCAGAGTTAGATGGTATGGAAGGTGCGCGTGATCTAGCACTACAGATGCAAAACAATAAAAAAGGCTTGGTACTAGATCAGTTTGCAAATTTAGATAATGTAGATGCGCATTACAAGACTACTGGCCCCGAGATATGGAAAGACACTGATGGAAAAATTACTCATTTTATAGCATCTATGGGAACCACAGGTACAATTGTAGGCACATCAAAATATCTAAAATCAATGAATCCAGAAATTAAAATAATTGGCGTGCAGCCGGAAGAAGGATCTTCAATTCCAGGAATAAGGAAATGGCCTGAAGAATATATACCAAAGATATATGATGACACAAATATTGATGAAATTTTTTACGTAACTCAAGAGCAAGCTGAAAGTACAACTAGAGATTTAGCCGAGCAAGAGGGCATATTTTCAGGACCATCTTCAGGGGGCACTACATTTGCAGCATTAGAGGTTGCAAAAAGAAACAAGAACGCACTGATAGTTTCGATTATTTGTGACCGCGGAGATAGATATATTTCTACAGGGATTTTTAATAAATGAATATTTTAGTTTTTGATATTGAGACAGTGCCAGATACAGAAGGTGGGGCAAAACTTTTAGACTTAAAAGGTCTGAGTGAAAAAAATATTATAAAAGCAATGGAGCATACGCAGTTTCAAAAAAATGGAAATATTTTTCAACCATTGCATCTCCACAAAATTGTTGCAATATCTGTTTTGTATAAAAATAATGACAAACTGTCATTACTTTCATTGGGCGAAGAAGACTCTAAAGAGAGTGATCTTCTAAAGCTTTTCTTTGGCGCAATAGATAAGTACCATCCCCAACTTGTTAGTTGGAACGGCAAGGGATTTGACGCCCCAGTTATGCATTACAGAGCATTGCTTCATGGTATTTCTTCAATTAAATATTGGGATAAAGGTGAAGATGACAGAGATTTTAAATGGAATAATTATTTAAATAGGTATCACGATAGACATTTAGATTTAATGGATATTTTATCAGGATTTAAAAAACCAGCTTCTTTAACTGATATAGCGCAACTTATTGGAGCTCCAGGAAAGTACGGGATAGATGGCAGCAAAGTAGCTGATTATTATCTTGAGAATGATATTAAAAAGATAAGAGATTATTGTGAAACTGATGTGTTAAACACATATTTAGTATACTTACGGTACCAATTAATTTCAAACAGCATAACGAGAGAAAACTACAATGATCTGATAAAAGAGATTTTTTCTTTACTCGATGAGTCTGATAAAAAACATTGGAAAGAATTTAGTTCTTTATGTGAAAAGAATTTATATTAAAAGTTCACATAAAACAGCATAATATATTTTTTCTAAATCCTCTAAATTTTGTAAGTTAATATGTTCATTAACTTTATGTGCAGTTTCGTTTAAGGGCCCAAACTCAACAGTTTCATTTGCATGCTGAGAAATAAATCTAGCATCAGATGTACCGCCACTTGTAGACAATTTAGAATCAACATTTACAATTTCTTTTATTACTTTTTGAAGGATTTTCGTAAGCTTCCCCTCGTTAGTTATAAAAGGCTCAGCTGAACAATTCCATTTTATTTCAGATTGGCAGCCTAAATTAGATAATTTTTCTTCAAACTTTTCTTTGATATTTTTTTGATTTAATTCATTTGAAAACCTAAGATTAAAAACTATATCTATAGATCTAGGTATCATATTTGACGCTACTTCATCAGATTTAACAGAAGAAATCTGGAAAGATGTTTCGGGAAAATATTGATTACCATTATCCCATTTAAAATCATTTAATTCGTTAATTAAAGTTCCGGCGTAATGAATAGGATTTTTTGCTAATTCTGGGTATGCAATATGTCCTTGAATACCGATAATTTTTAAGTATCCTGTAATAGATCCTCTTCGACCATTTTTAATTGTGTCGCCAAATTTTTTACTACTTGTTGGCTCACCCACTATACAATAATCTATATCCGTACCATTTTTTTTAAATTTTTCAATTACTTTTTGAGTTCCGTATTTAGCAGGACCTTCCTCATCACTTGTTAACAAAAAACCTATTGATCCTTTATGATCAGGGTTAGCTTTCACAAATCTTTGTGTTGCTGCAACCATAGCAGCAATACTTGATTTCATATCAGATGCTCCCCTTCCATACAAAATATTATCGTGAACCTTCGGAGTAAAAGGGTCTGTATTCCATTCCGCAATATTTCCTGGGGGCACAACATCTGTATGACCAGCAAAAACTACCAAAGGCTTACTAGATCCTTTTCTTAACCAAATATTTTTGACGTCTTCAAGATCGATATTTTCATATGAAAATTCATAATCTAGTAATTCATTTTTTATATATTCTTGGCAGCCACCATCATTAGGAGTGATAGATTTTTTTCCAATTAATTTTTTAGCAATTATTGTTGCATTAAAAACTTCTTTCATTAATCTAAATCTCTTAATATGTTATTTATACCAACTTTTGAGAGGGTTTTTTCATCAACTTTCTTAACTATAATAGCGGCATACATACTATATTTACCGTCTTTAGAAGGAAGATTTCCAGATACCACCACTGATCCTGCCGGTATTACGCCATAAGAAACTTCTCCAGTGCTTCGATCATATATCCTTGTGCTTTTTCCAATATACACACCCATAGATATTACTGAGCCTTTCTCCACAATTACTCCCTCGACAATTTCAGATCTAGCTCCAATAAAACAATTGTCTTCTATTATTGTTGGGGTAGCCTGCAACGGCTCAAGTACACCACCTATGCCAACACCACCTGATAAATGAACATTCTTCCCAATTTGAGCACATGATCCCACAGTCACCCATGTATCTACCATAGTGTACTCATCTACATATGCTCCAATATTTACATATGAAGGCATTAAGATTACTCCTGGGGCCTGGTAGGAGCCATATCTTGCAGTTGCGCTAGGAACTATTCTTACTTTATTCTCCAGTGCTTCTTTTTCAGACAAGTTGCGATATTTAAGGGGCACTTTATCGTAAAAATCTGACTCTGCTCCTTTAATTACAGAATTTTTAGAAAAGCTAAAATACAATAAAATAGCTTTTTTTATCCAGTCGTTAACAACCCACTCACCATTTATTTTCTCAGCAACTCTAATTTTTCCTTTATCTAAATCTTCTATGGTGTTTTCTACAATCTTAACTAAGTCAGAGTTTTTTGAAATATCTAAGGAGTTAGATAAATCATTATAACCAGCTTCAATTATTTCTTTTGTCATTATAACCCCTTTAATTAATTATATAATTCTGAAATTTTTACTTTAATACTATGTTTTATTGCTTCAATATCACTAATAAGAAAAACTTTCTTATTAGCAGAAAATACTGTAAATATATCATTAGCTTCTTCACCGAGTGTAGCAATTTTTGCATCTTTTATCATTAAATTACAGCTATCAAAAGATTCACATATTTTTGATAAAAGACCTGGGTGATCGAGAGTGTTGATTTCTATTAGCAGATTGTCTGATTTTTGAGATATGCCTATGTTTACAAAATTCTTAAAGGTGGAGATAGATTCTGTTTGTTTTTTTGTAACCTTACTTATTTTGAAGTCTGGATTAGACAAAAGGCTAGAAATTTTATTTTTTAAAAATTCTACAGTGTGCGTATCTTTAATATATTCTCCTTTTTGATCTAAAAGCAAATAAGTATCCAGCGCTCGATTTCCTTTCAATGTAATGATTCTTGCATCTACAATATTAATATTTAAATTATCAATAATATTTGCAACATACGTAAAAATATTTTTTCTTACATTTTGATATATAGTTAATTGTGTGCAGCCCTTGATTTCGTAATTTTTAATTGAAACGCCATTACCTTTAATATTTTGGAGAACAAATTCTATGTGATATGCAATTTCTGTATCGCTATGTCTTCTAAAATAATCAGTATTAAAGTATGAGCAAATATCTTCAAAATCTTTTTTACTAACATTTTTATTTAGGAGCGCAGCAACTGAATTTTTTAAATTTCTTATGTAACGATCAGGTTTCTTAATATCAAATATATTTCTTCTGAAATATTGCTTACTGGATAAATATAGACTTTTTAATAGAGTGTTCTTCCAGTCTGTATAAAGCCCTGGATTCGTTCCTCTTATGTCAGCTATAGTTAGAAGGTATAAGTATTCTAACCTTTCCTTTGTCTTCACCTTGTCTGAAAATTCTTTTATAACAGCCTCATCACTTATATCTTTCTTTTGTGTTGTAATTGACATAAGTAAGTGGTTTTCAACTAACCAAGAAACCATTTCCGTTTGATGTTTGCCTAGCCCATGGTCTTTACAGAATTTTCTAGATTCCCTAGAGCCAACTTCTGAATGATTTTTCTTCCTTCCTTTGCCAATATCGTGAAATATAGCACTCAAATATAAAATCTCTGGAGAAAGTAAGTTTTTAAATACCTCGAATACAAAAGGGTAGCTTACTTTGCAATCTTCTGTGCCCATATACCTTGTGTTAGAAAGCACAGAAAGGGTATGCTCATCAACCGTATATATATGAAACAGATCAAACTGCATCATGCCAACTATTTTTGAAAATGGTTTTAGGTAAGCTGAAAGCACTCCATAATCATTCATCTTTCTAAGTATTTTAGTGATGTCTTTTGTTTGATAAAAAATACTTATAAATAATTTTCGGTATTCATTATTACTTCTAAAATTTTTGTTAATTAAATAAAGATTCTCTCTAATAAGTCTTATAGTGCTAGCAGAAATATCGAATATCTCATTATCTTCATCTCTCAATAGAAATATCTTGAGAATTTTTCCAGGATCCTTAATGAATATATCGTTATTTCCTACCCTGATAGTATTATTTCTTACTAAAAAATCATTAAATATAATCTTACTATCAGTTTTATTATGTCCGTTAATATTGTTTTCAATATGCTTTATCAAGATTTCATTCAGCTGCTTGATATTTGTTATATGCTTATAAAAACTTTGCATAAACTTTTCAACACCAACATTCGAATCATAATTATACCCAAATAGTTCAGAAAGCTTTTTTTGGTTTGAAAAATATAGCCTCTCCTCTGGCTTGCCGTTAATGTGGTGCAGTAAAAACCTAGTTTTTGATAAAAATCTCTCAGAACGCAGTAATGCTAAATATTCTTTTTTTGTTATTACATCTGAATTATAAAGATCAGCTAAAGATTGTGTTTTAAAACTTCTTTTTGCTACCCACTGTAAAGTCTGTAGGTCCCTAAACCCACCAGGCCCTTCCTTTAAATTAGGTTCTAGTAAATAGCCGGTATTTGAGTATTTATTATATCTTTTTTTTTGCTCTTCTTTTTTAGCTAACAAAAATTTATTCTTACTCCAAGTTTTGTCATTCTTTATATTTCTTAGTAATTTTTTATATAGGGAGCTGTCTCCAGTTATGAATCTGTTATCTAGTAAATTAGTATATACCGTTACATCAGAATTCATTGATGACAAGCAATCTTTAATGGTTCTGACTGAATGACCAACCGTAGTCTTTAGATTCCAGATATCAGCTATAAAATTTTCTATATTTTTTAAGACATTTTCATCATTATAATTTTCAATAAGTATTAATATATCAATGTCAGAAAATGGGAATAATTGCTCTCTACCGTACCCCCCAACTGCTATTAACGTAGCGCCTGTTTTTGTAAGTTTATTTTTTTTCCATGATTTTTTAATCAAATCATTGATAACGCTAGACTTTTTTTTTAATAATTTCCCTACGCTGACGCCATTCTCGTATTCAGAGTATATATAGTCATTAATCGTATAGTTCTTTCCGGATTCAAATGAAAAATTCTTTAATAAAATATTTTTTTTAAGCATTAGAAGTCTTCATCTGGTCTTTTGGTTAAGACATCAAATCCTTCTTTTGTCACTAGAATGGTATGTTCCCACTGCGCTGATAAACTATGATCTTTTGTTACAACAGTCCAATTATCAGGCAATAGTTTTACTTCTTTTTTCCCAAAATTTATCATTGGTTCTATGGTAAATATCATCCCTTCTTTTAATGTCATGCCCTCGCCTTTCTTGCCATAATGTAAAATTTGAGGCTCTTCATGAAATCCTTTGCCTATTCCGTGACCACAATACTCTCTTACTACTGAACAATAGTTCTTCTCAGCGTACTGTTGTATGTTACTTCCAATATCACCTATTGTTGCACCTGGTTTTACAGTATTAATGCCTATCTTCATAGCCTCGTAAGTAATGTCTACCAGCCTCTTGGCTTGTATAGTTGGTTTTCCTACATAGAACATCTTACTCGTATCACCGTGATAACCGTCTTTAATAACTGTTACATCAATATTAATTGTATCTTGCTTTTTTAGTACTCGTTTATCAGGGATTCCATGACATACCTGGTGATTTATAGATGTGCAAATTGATTTAGGAAAGCCTCTGTAATTTAAAGGTGCTGGTATACAATCAAGATCATTTACAATAAAGTTATGACAAATATCATTTAATTCATCTGTAGTGACACCAGGCTTCACATATTCGCCTATCATAATAAGAACTTTTGAAGCTAGATTGCCAGCAATTTGCATTTTTTTAATCTCAGAAGCACTTTTTATCATAATATTATGGTCAAGTTGGGTATAATTGGTTATTATTATACAGATTGTTCTTAGACTAAGTCTATGATATAAAACAATCGCAGTAATATAAATAAACTAACCTGAGATTTTAATAGTTATATTGGGTGCTTCAAAAGAAGCTTTATAACTTGTTTCAGGCAATAATTAACCCTAGGGGAAAAAATGACAGATATAACAATACCTGCTTTATTAGAAGCGGGAGTTCACTTCGGCCATCAAACAAGTTTTTGGAATCCAAAGATGGCAAAGTATATATACGGGAATAGAAATCAAATCCACATTATTGATATTCAGCAAACAGTGCCTATGATGAAAGAAGCATGCGCATATGCTGAAAAAATTTCTGCCAAGGGTGGAAAGATATTATTCGTTGGTACAAAAAGAGCTGCAAGAGATAGCGTTTCTACAAATGCAACAAATTGTAATATGCCTTTCGTGAATCATAGATGGTTAGGTGGAATGTTAACTAATTTTAATACAGTCAAGCAATCGATAAAAAGACTGAAAACATTAGAAGAAGAAGCTTTAAAAGAAAATCAAGAATTAACAAAAAAAGAACAGTTACTTCAATCTCGAGAAATTGATAAATTAAATAATAGCTTGGGCGGAATCAAGGATATGAAGACTGTGCCAGACGCCTTGTTTGTTATAGATGTTGGGTATGAAGATATAGCTATAAAAGAAGCAAGAAAATTAAATATTCCAATTATTGCGGTTGTTGATACAAATAATTCTTTTGACAACATAGACTATTTTTTTCCAGGTAATGATGATTCTATGAGAGCAATTGATTTATATTGCCAGGAGATGTCAGATGCTATTCAAAAAGGTCAAGAATTTCGCAAAACACAAAAACCTGTGGTAACTGAAAAAGAGATGACAGCATCATCAGCTAAAAACTCCTCTGATGAAAAAGTTGTTGTTAAGAAGAAAAAGATAACATCGTCAAAAGTAGCCACAAAAAAAGTAGCCACAAAAAAAGTAGCCACAAAAAAAGTAGCTACACCAAAAGTAGCCACAAAAAAAGTAGCTACACCAAAAGTAGATGAAAAACCTAATAAATCTTAATTTGGCAATTGCTAAGAAATTAATAAAAAAGAGAGATGTAAAAAATGAGTAACATAACAGCACAAATGGTAAAAGAGTTAAGAGATAGAACAGGGGCCGGTATGATGGAGTGTAAAAAAGCGCTTACAGCATCCTCGGGTGACATGGACAAAGCCGCAGAAGCTATGAGAAAAGCAGGGCAGGCAAAAGCGGATAAAAAATCAACAAGAATTGCGGCGGAAGGTGTTATAAGTTTATCAATGGGGAAAGAGAATAATTTCGCACATATGATAGAAGTTAATAGCGAGACAGATTTTGTAGCAAAAGATGAAAACTTCTTGTCATTTGTAAAAACAATTTCGGATGCTTCTTTAGATAATTATAAAGGTAATTTAGAAGAATTTAATAATTCTCAGCATTCATCTGGCAAAACTATTGAAGAGATAAGATTAGAGCTTGTTGGGAAAGTTGGTGAAAATGTTAAAATTCGAAGAATTCAAACTTTAGAAAGTAATGGGAAATATATTGGGCATTACATGCATGGTTCCAAAATTGGTGTGGCTATAATTTTAGAGAAAGACAATGAAGAGTTAGCTAAGGATATATGTATGCATATTGCTGCAATGAAACCAGCTGCACTAAATACTGATGATATCTCACAAAAAGACTTAGAAAAAGAAAGAGAGATATATATGGCGCAAGCAAAAGAAAGTGGAAAGCCAGAAAACATTATTGAAAAAATGGTTGAGGGTAAAATAAGGAAGTACATTTCAGAGGTAACTCTTACGGAGCAAGCTTTTGTTAAAGATAATGAAATTACAATCAATGATCTACTCAAAAAGCATGATAATAATATTTTATCTTTTTCTAGATTAGAAGTTGGGGAAGGGATAGAGAAGAAGAATGAAAACTTTGCTGATGAAGTAATGGCCCAGATAAAAAAATAATTTATTTATGAAACGATATTTATTAAAATTAAGTGGAGAAGCGTTAATTGGAAAATACGAATACGGTATTGATCCAGCTATCGTTGATGAAATTTCATCAAATATTGTAGAGGTAAGTAAGACTGAAAATCAAATAGCTGTTGTGGTTGGTGGTGGAAATATATTTAGAGGAGCTGGTCTTGCGGAAGCTGGTCTAGATAGAGTTACTGGAGACAACATAGGAATGCTTGCTACAGTGATCAATTCCTTAGCATTGCAAGACGCGATAGAGAAATTAGGTACACAATGTCGAGTAATGTCAGCTGTGAGAATAAATCAGATTACAGAGGATTACATTAGAAGAAGAGCAATAAGGCACCTAGAGAAAAAAAGAGTTGTTATCTTTGCGGCTGGTACAGGCAATCCATTTTTTACAACTGATACGGCAGCAAGTCTTAGGGCTATAGAAATAAATGCGGACATGGTGTTAAAGGCAACAAAAGTTGACGGTGTTTACGATAAAGACCCAGTTAAGCACTCGGATGCAAAACTATATGATAAGTTAACTTACAATGAAGTGTTAAGTAAAGAGCTTAAAGTTATGGATACAACTGCTGTTGTTTTGTGCAAAGAAAATAATATCCCACTTAGAGTGTTCAATATGTTAAAAAAGGGTTCGTTAATGGATATTATAAACGGTGAAAATACAGGAACAATAATACAATAAATTATGATACAGAATATACAAAAAGAATCAGAAGAGAAAATGAATAAGTCTGTGGACTCCCTAAAAAATAATCTAACAAAAATTAGAACGGGAAGAGCTCACCCATCAATATTAGATAACATAAGGGTTAATCATTATGGTAATGAGAGTCCATTATCCCAAGTATCAAGTATTAAGACTGAAGATGCTAGAACTCTGCTAATGGTAGTGTGGGAGAAAGATATGGTTGGCGCTATTGAAAAGGCGATTATAAATTCTGATCTAGGCCTAAACCCAGCAGTAGCAGGAACCAATATAAGAATACCAATGCCACCCTTAACCGAAGAAAGAAGAATGGATTTTATAAAGCTTGTAAAGAGTGAGGCTGAGCAAACTAAAGTAGCGATAAGAAATATAAGAAGAGATGCTAATTCGAAAATTAAAGAAATGCTAAAGAAGAAAGAAATATCAGAAGATGATGAAAAGCAAGCAAACGACCATATACAAAAAATAACAGATTCTCATATCAATAGTATTGATCTGGTGCTGAAAGATAAAGAAGCAGATTTAATGCAAGTTTAAATATAATGAAGATATTTAAAAGCACCCCAAATCATGTCGCTATTATAATGGATGGTAATGGAACTTGGTCTAAAAAAAATAATCTACATAGAAAAGAAGGTCATAAAGAAGGTGTTATAAATGCAAAAAAGATTATCACGTACACTATCGATAGGAATGTAAAAAATCTAACACTATTTGCTTTGAGTAATGAAAACCTATCCCGATCAAAACTAGAATTAAAAAATTTATTTGATATTTTTTTCCACTCTTTTACAGAAGAAAAAGATTTCCTTACTTTGAATGATATTCGAATTCAATTTATTGGTAACCTTGAAAAGCTACCAAAAAAACTTAAAGATAATATTTCCATATTAGAGAGTCAGACGAAAAAAAATAAAAAATTAAATTTATTTATAGCTCTAAACTATGGTGGTAAACAAGATATAAAGCAGGCTATTCAAAAATTAGTAAAAGAAAATAAGAAAAATGATAAATTTGAGAATTACTTGTACTCAAAATATCTTCCAGAAGTAGATCTTTTAATACGTACAGGGGGGTACAAAAGATTAAGTAATTTTATTATTTGGCATACGTCATACGCGGAAATTTACTTTACTGACACTTTATGGCCTAGTTTTACTAAGAGAAATTACTTTAAATCCCTTGACTGGTACAAAGATATTAATAGAAAGTTTGGGAAAACATAATAGATGCGCGATAATCTAAAAAAAAGAATTTACACTGCTTTAATTATATATCCATTATTAGTCTTAATAACT
>Ga0209709_10004638_pt1 | contig 11005 bp, 8 predicted proteins | sample ArcticOcean_MG_C_2_FD_187435 | JGI IMG/M metagenome (GOLD analysis project Ga0209709, IMG submission 187435) | Marine microbial communities from western Arctic Ocean - ArcticOcean_MG_CB4_136 (SPAdes) (version 2) | ecosystem: Environmental > Aquatic > Marine > Oceanic | place: Arctic Ocean...
GCGTGCGTCAGCCTGATGGTAGACAAAATAGTAGACATTTTTTAAGCCGCTGACAGTGAGCTGGCTTCTTGTCAGACTAGTAAATACGTTATCTTACACTGCTGATTGAGCCGGAAGCAGGCGATGATGTCCTCTTTCTCCACCATATTTGATTTATCGTCAATAGAGTATAAACGTAGTATTGGCTTGGCCATTAACCGACCCATTATCAATGTGAGGGGCGGCTCAAGCAGGTTCATGCTTAAACTCCTGTAACAAAAGCCTCAATTCTCAGATACATTGGGGCACATCCCATTTTTTCACAAGGGACTCCTGCTATTACCTTGTAATACTAGTACGCTTGAATGTTTGGGTCCAGACATAGTTAAGCCAAGCGACATGTTTTATTGATGTCAATCCTTTCAACTAGGGCCCTTATCTCTTTGAGCGATTTGCAATCGCGGTCTAGCAGTCACTTGCCTATTATTCGCTATATTACGGTTTAAACTTACCTCGGGTTGCCTGCTACTATTTGTTCCATCCGGAGCCATTTCCCCAAGAAGAGCCTGGCGAGTTGTCCTTTTATTGCCGTAGGGCTAAAGGTTTCCTCTATGTAGGCATCACAATCCTTTTGGTGAAATAGTACTGGTAATTGTCTAGGCAAGTTAGTTCAGGAAAGGTTTCCCCCTGCGCTAGTTTAGGTGGATTTTCAAAACACTATAAGAATCCTTGGGCGTAGCATGGCCCCCATGGACGGTTTCGTGGTGTGTGTCGGATGGAGCCGCGCTTGAAATATTGTAATAAAACCTAACCAAAAAAAATAATAGATAAAAACGTCCCCATAGATTGATTGATAAACGCATAGTACCCTTGACTTTAACTTAACTACTATGTATCAATAGATAATCTTTGATTTAAACCTATAACAATATATGCAATATATTGTAACTGTTACTTTGTCCTTGCGACATAAAAAAGGTCGTACGGTCGTTTTATTAAAAGGGTCCGTTATTAGCCAAGGTATGGGCACGCAGAGGTGAACGGAACACCAAATTTTAGGGCGCAATCGTCGACTCTTATATGTAAATAATAAAAATAGAATGAAAAATACTCGAGGCATCAGATGATAGTTAAAAATCCAATAGTTTGCCTGTCGTTAATATTTTCAATGTTTATCTTTCTCAATTTAAGCGGATGTGAAAGAGAGTTAGTATCAGAAAATAAATCAAATGACCAAAGAATCAATTCGCTCGAGCTTCAATTAGCCGAGGTAGCAGATAAACAGGCTATTCATGATGTATTGAATCGCTACGCTCGAGCACTCGACTGGCTAGATCTCGCTCGACTCGACAGAGTATTTTTTGATGACGCGGAGATTGACTTTGGTTTCTTTAAGGGTTCTGGAGAAGATTTTAAGCCCGTCCTCATGCAAATCGAAATCGATTTAGGACGTAGATGGCATCAAACTACGCAGGCCAGTATTAATATAAAAGGTAATACCGCAGATGTAGAAAGCTACGGTTTAGCTTTTGGCTCTCAGGATAGTGAGGCAGTGGTCGGAAGCAAATTAGGTTTATATGTTGGATATTACCAAGATAAGTTTGAAAAAAGAGATGGAGTATGGGGCATAAGCTATCGAAAATACATCATGCTAAGCACGGTTATGATGGATGAAACCGTTCTTGATGGCGATGCTTCGGTCTTTAATAAAGTGGGGAAAGCTAGCTTGGATAACCCTAATTATCGAAACGTAGGGAATTAATCAGGGATGAATTTTTCGCCAATAGAATACCTATGCAGGACAAGAAATTCATAATAAAAATAAATGGTTTTTCATTCAATTGCGGAGATAAAGTTATGCAACTAAGAAATCGATGGACAAAGATTGGCCGCTCGCCTTTTGCATGTATAGCGGCGCTGTGTCTTTCTACAGGCTCCCCAGGAATTTTAGCCGATGAATCGGGAGCAACTATGGAAGAGGTCTTGGTTACGGCCCAACGAAGGTCAGAGTCCATAGAGGCCGTGCCTATCGCGATGACCCTTCAAACAGCAGAAGACCTTAGGAAAAGTGGCGTAGTAGACATTCGGGACATTGGCACTCTAGTGCCCGGACTGAGCTTCTTGGGACAAGGAGCCATCGCAATACCGACTATTAGGGGAGTTCAATCCTTTAGTGGTCAGGCCGGTACCGAGCAGCCAACCGCGATGTATATAGACGGTATCTATCAACCAAATCAATGGAGCAATTACTTTGATTTGGTTGATATCGAACGACTGGAGGTGCTTAAGGGGCCGCAAGGCTCCCTGTACGGACGAAACAGTATGGGCGGCGCTATTAATATCACCACCGTAAAACCCCAATACGAAACAAAGGGCAAATTATCTGTCAAATATGGCCAGTACAACGGCAGCGACGAAGACGGCGCAGATAAGTCGATTGGTGGTTATGTCACAGGACCGATTATCGATGACGTCCTCGCTTATAGCTTATCTCTTTATTCTCGGGATATGGAAGGATATTTAACTAACGACGTCACCGGAGCAGGCACAGGGCAACATGAAAAATGGTTTGCTCGAGCAAAGCTTTTATGGGAGCCCTCTGAAAATACAAGCATAGAGCTAATATACTTTAAGACTGATCGGGACGATTTAGAAACGTTTGCTTCCACACCACCAAAAAAGAATTCGGCAGCTGCATTCTGGTCCGACGGAATTGTAGCTTCTGGTCCATGGCATGTAGCGTCAGAATTGACCGGTGGCAGCAATCCCCTCCGTGTCAATCAGGAAAGTATGGCACTGAAGATAAGTCATTACTTTGATGGCTACGGCACACTTACCTCAAGCACTTCAACTAATGAGTATGAAACGGAATTTACTGTCGATCTAGACACCGGAACCTCTGCTCTGTGTAAAGCCACGTTTGTATGCGCTGACTTTTGGCAGGACTATCCCAGTGAAGATCTCCAACAAGAATTCCTCTTCACTTCAGACCAGTTTGGAAAAACTAGCTTCGTTGCTGGCCTATACTTCTACGAAAATGACGCTGGTTTTGAAGGCAACTACGCTCCTGTAATTAATGCCGCTGGTTACGCGATCCCCGATCAATCTTTGGCGGGCTTTATTAGTGGTTCAACGATTTATGTCGAATCTCTCGCAGTATTTGGTTCGCTGACCTATCAATTTACCGACCGTCTTAAGGGTATATTAGGTGGCAGGTATAATGATGAGAGTACTTATGGAGAAGGCATATACAATGCCAAGATATTTCCAAATGGTGGAAAGTTGGAGGACAAGTCCTTTACGCCTCGTATAGCGCTTCACTTTGAGGTATCGGATTCGGTAAGTATCTATGGGTCATACACCGAAGGACGTAAAGGTCCTGTCTTGCAATCGTTTTCTACAGCCGACGATTATGCAGATTACGAGGATGTAGCTGCCTATGAAGTTGGCGTAAAAACATTAGGCGACAGGTATCGGCTGAGCGCGGCATTATTTATGTATGACTATACCAATTTCCAGGATCAAGTATGGGACGGGTCAGCTTCTCTTTTAGGGAATGCTGAAAGTGCCGACATCCAGGGGCTTGAAGTGGATTGGGTTTTAGCCGTCACCGATGAGTTACAGATAAGAGCAGTGGCCTCGTGGTTGGATACAGAATATGGATCATTTGAGGCGGCCGCATATGAGTTACCCAATACACAGTTTGGTATGACGCAAGTCATTCTTCAAATGAAAGGTTCCCAAATGAAGATGGCGCCCGAAATGACCCTGGGTTTAAGCGCGACACACACAAGTCAGCTGGATTCAGGTGAGCTGGAAATAAATGCTTCAATGAACTACTCCGACGAGTATTGGTTTGATTATAAACAAAGACTGACGCAGGATAGTTTCTCAACTATCAATACTTCGGTGTCGTATGTGCCGAATTCCAACAATGACATGCGCCTAACGTTATACACAACTAATCTCACGAATGAGGAGTATTTCGCAACAGCTCTCTTGGGACCTTCAGCTGATGCGCCTGTGTACTCACCGCCGAGGCAGATTGGTGTAGCGATGGACTACTCTTTTTAGGCCAGACGATCTGGTGTTGGATAGCGAAAATAAAATACCTTTGTTATAGCCCCTATAGCCATTGCGTTGTAGGGGCTTTTTAGTGTCTGCTTTATAGCAAAACTTAGTACCTAAATCAGCCTTCATACCTCCCTTTTTAGCCAATCCATGTTTGTCTGTACCTACATCAGCATAAGCCACGGGGGCGTGTGCTGAGTCCTTATGATTGTTATTGTGCCTGTCCAGATACTTTAGGCAGGTAATTAAGACCTTCCTAGCCACGCTCCATCATTTGCCTCTTCTGACTTGATCTGGGATAGTAGTTCTATTATCGATTAGGCTCTTGTCCATGAAATACATTCTGATCCTTACTTCAATGCTTAGCTACGTTGCTTTGGCTTCCGAATTTGATGACACTAAGGCGCTGGCTGATCAAGGGCATGCAGATGCTCAGTTTAACCTAGGCGTGATGTATGACATTGGTAACGGCGTCCCAGAGAGTTATGCTGAGGCAGTTAAGTGGTACCGCAAGTCGGCTGACCAGGGAGATAAAGATGCTCAGCACAACTTGGCCTTGATTTATGCCAATGGTGAGGGTTCACCCGAGAATGGTGTTGGGCGCGCTAAACAGTATCGTATGGCCGCCGATCAGGAATTTTCCGTTATTGAAAATAACTTGGGTCATATAGATGGCAATATGGCGGGCATTCCATGGGCTGATAGCGCGCCTGTTAAATGGTATCGGTGGGCAACTAATCAGGGTCTTGCAGATGCTCAGTTTAATTTAGGCGTGATGTATGACACTGGTGATAATGTCCCAGAGAATGATCTTGAGGCTGTGAGATGGTATCGCAAAGCGGCTGACCAGGGTTATGCTAAGGCTCAGTACAATCTAGCTAATAGTTTTGTCGATGGCGAAGGCGTTCCAGAAAATCATAAAACGGCGGTAATGTGGTATCGCAAATCTGCCGATCAGGGTTTGGTAAAAGCTCAGGCAAACCTAGCTCTTATGTATGCCTCTGGCAACGGTGTTCCAAAAGATATTATTAAGGCATATGTGTGGTGGTCAATGGCTAAGACTGAAAGACTTGAGGTTGCTAAAGCTAACTTAGATATTCTAAAAGCCCAGATGACCAAGAAGGAAATTACAGAAGCCCAGCACTTAGCGGCTATATGCTATGAGTCAGATTACAGAAAGTGTGACTCGTAAACGCTTTGTTAAATCTCCGCTATGCCAATTCATGTCTAGTAATTCTTCCGGCAAAAAACTTATTCACTGCCATTTCCTTAGCTAAAAAGTAGCTACCTGTAGGGTCTCTGTGCCCATAAAATCTATAATTTTTACCTTGCATTGCCTTTATCGCGAGTAGAAAAGGTGGTTGCTAAATATGCTAGCCATCGCATGACTGGTGGGGTTAGAGTTTTTAAAATTGTATAGTCTCTATAATTTTTTTATCCTTGGTGAGCTGTAGCACTGACATTTCTATAGCGATACGTAGAAGTAGGTTATGCGGCTTCACTTGCATAGTCCATACTGGTATGTGATAGTTTTGCTATTGATCTAATAGACTACCTCCAAAGAAAGTGAAGAAAGAGGTTTCGAATTATGACAGGATTGAATGGAAAACTTCAGGAACACCGAGTTTGGCTTATTCGGGGAATGATAATATTAATTATGATTATTGGTGCGTTTTTTATAATAGATTATATGTTTTCCCCTTACAAGAAATGTATGCGAGAAGAAAAACTTGAGAATGCTTTCGTAGGTGCAGGCGATGACGAGGATCTAAGGGCTAGAACCTGTACCAGAAGAGTGAGAAAGCTACAGTGGTAAGGATTCAATGATTGGAACAGATGTTGAGTTGCTCGGTTCAAGGTACAATCGAACCTTTGCGATTAGGTTCAAATGCTATGGGCAACGCATACAGATGCCGACCAAAAAAACTGGGCATGTAATGGGGTTTGTAATCGGGGTCACTCAAACGAAAGTTACCCAGCGTTTCAATTAACTGACGGAAACTGATCACTAATTCTTCCCGCGCAAGGGACGCCCCAATGCAAAAATGTCTACCCCGCCCAAAGGTCAGGTGCTGTGTTAGCGCCTGTCTTGATAGGTCAATTTGATCGGCATTTGGAAACACCTGGTCGTCACGATTGGCTGCCCCAAAGCGTAAACTTAGAATGTCGCCAACCTCAAAATCAATACCTGCCAGTCTTGTTTTATTAGTCACACGCCTGAACATGCCTTGGGCTGGAGCTTCCAATCGTAAAATCTCCTCAGCAAACGCTGGGATGAGCCTTGGGTCAGCTCGCAACGTGCTTACCAACGCGGGTTGCTCCACAAGTTTCAGCATACCAGATGCAATAGCCGCGGTGGTGGTCTCATTCCCAGAGGCTAATAGATCGATGGTCACAATGGACAACAGTTCATCAATGGCAACAGGGTTGCCTTCATGATCCAAGGCATCGGCACAGATTGTAATTAAATCGCTACCGCCTTGGCCACGTTTTCGGTCGATCTCACGTTTAAAAAAGTGCTGCATCTCAACCACCAATTTAGCACACTCTATCTCGCGTTCGGGCGTCACCATCATACTGAAGGGTTCCACAATAGCATCAGACCATCGTTTGAATTCAGTGATCGTATCAGTAGGAATGCCGAGTTGATCAGCAATTACGATCATTGGTAACGGATGCGCAAAAGCGTCAATAAATTCGCATTCTCCAGCCTCAGAAAAATCATCGATGAGCGATTGAGTGGTGGCCGCAATGAACGGCCCCATTTTGCGTACTCTGGCCGTGGTAAAGAGCTTCTTTAAGAGGTCGCGAACCCACTGATGGCGAGGCCTGTCAGATGTCGAACAGGAAGCCGTCGGCAACCACCCCTGTTGCTCATAGATTTGGATAACCTGGTCTGGCACGCCACCGGGTTTAATGGACATTGGTGATACGCCGCTGGCGAAGAGTTCTGGCTGACGCATAATTTCTAAGCATAAATCGAACGTCGTCACCAAATAGAAATCTTGATCCGGTATTTTGTAGATGGGCGCTTCATTGCGTAAACGCGAATATAATCCGTATGGGCATCCTTGCACCGCCGGGTCCATAATGTCTTCATAATCCTCCATGGAGGGAATCCTTATCATCCAGCCAATAACAAGTAGCGACTAATAAACGTCTAATTCATTTTTAAATTACATTAAAGTTAATGCTGAAACCCCTGAATGTCAACACAATTAATTGTTACCAAATCCCATTTTAATTATCTAAATATCCAGATATTAAGTTTCATTTTTTCTGGTTAAAATTAGGTACTAGTAATGTTATGGTGAGTCTGGGCCCTAAATCTCCTTGAGAGTCATCTCGATTTTTCCATAATTGTGCCAACTGAATAGACAGACATTAACAGATCTAATGCTAGGACCTATATACCTAGTCCTCGGAATGAATATCATCATCCAACAAAGCGATAGGAACGCTCGGAAGATCACTGTTCATGCGAATCTAAGTTAATAGCAGAAATTCATATAGCGTTACTACTAACGAAAAACGACTGAAAGTATGCAAAGTAGAATAGTTATGAGAGCCTATCTACAAATCCTGTTTATTAGCGGGTAAATTTAGAGATTTCAATGGCCTTACATGCCAGTCATTTTAGCTCGTCTTATCGATATGATGTTACCGAAGACACGCTTATTCTCTAATACCTAGTTCTTGATGACTGAGTGTTAGCTCGACTGCTCATATTCAGCGGTATCGTGTATGCTTTGCAAAAGACTTGGGGCTCATTAGTGAAACATTATAACGCCAATCTCATGCTCATTCTTGTGACTATTGCAATCACCAGCTGTGGTGGTGGAGGGGGAAGTAACGCTGAAACTGTTCCGAGTAATTCAGCAAGTGCATCTATATCAGCAAGTCCCACTAAAGTATTTCTGGGTGACTCTACGGTTGTCACTTGGACTAGTGCTAACGCATCCTCTTGCTCCGCGTCAGGAGATTGGTCAGGCAGTAAGGCTAAAACTGGTAGTGAGACTGTCGCCCTTAACATTCAAGGAGATGTAGTTTTTACGATCAATTGTGGAGGAGCATCTTCTACTGTGACGACCACAGTAAACTCAGAAGACTTTGAGGGGTCTTGTGTGAACCCTCACAATGCAGAGATTTACGAATCTTACTTAGGCGTATATGAGATGCCTATGCCACAAAATTCCTTCGACGATGGTCATGTTAAAGCGGTAGGATTTAAAGATTACGGCGTCGAGTGGATATATAACAATTACAAAAGCGAGGGTGCTAGCTGGATTGCCGATTGTACAGTGGATCAATACACGAAGTTAATGTACCGGATAACTTTACGAAGACTCAAAGAGCATGGCGTAACCTTGGTAGGCATATATAATTTCGGTTACTGGCAAGATCATCTGGCCGATTTTTGGAAAGTTGATCACGCTACAAAACACATAGACGATAGGACAATTGAATACATTGTGTCTGAAGCAGATAAGTTAGGAATAGAGATTTACTATATTTGGCAATTCTTAGCCCAAGACCGCAATCAGGATTGGTTATTTGATCTATCAAAGGGGTATGTCAAAGTAGATATGTCAATATTAAAGAAAATTATGGATGCCCACGAAGAACACATACTATGGGAAGCCGATCGTTTAGAACGAATTAGTGTAGATGTAATATCGGCCGATTGGAGTGCTATGTGGTTATGTTGGCATTGTGGTGTGAACGATGAAGGTCACACCCAAGTTCAGATTGATGAACTCAAAGACTATTACATGGAAAGAATGGGCGCCATTATCGATCAAATCAGAGAAAGGTTCTCTGGTAAGGTCTATGCCGGTGAAGGTATTCAATGGAATGATAAAAGGGTATTTGATAAGGTTGACGGCATTGCTTTACCTTTTGGTAATTTACTCTTTGATGACGAAGTTGATATTGCGTCCGTTGATTTGATGCAGCAAAGGGCAATGTCATGGATCGAAAAAACATACGATGAATGGAATTGTTTAGATAGTCAGCCTTGCTGGTATAACTCTAGCTCGACTATTCCGCCGGTGATATTTAATGTGTTTACTCAAAGTCATTCATCCTTTTTCTCAAAAGGCTGGGTAGAAGATGGATTCTGTACAGAAGGAATCATTGATGATGTTACGTATGAGTGCGTGCAGTATGAGATAGAGACTGACTTTTCGGCCCAAGCAATATTCACAGAAGGCCTCTTTCGAGCAATAGATACTCAAAGTTATTTTGAGACACTAGGTACCACAACATCAACCGGATATTGGTTGTCAGATACATTAATACCAGATGCCAATCAGTATCCAGCCAGTACAAACACAGTAGAGGGGTTTCCGAACATGTCTCAATCAATTAGAGGCAAGCCTGCAGAGAAAATATTTAAGTACTGGTACACCGGGCATTACGAAGCATATGTCCCAGAGTTTATTGACTAACTAAATCATATCAGTTCACCTGCTTCTAATGTAGTACGCGGGAAAGCATTTTCCTATTTGTTTTTTCTCCGGATTAATCTGATCTGTTCGGTCAAAATATTGATTTTTCCGATTGGTCCGATTATATGCGCAAGGCTAATAAGCGTGCCGCCTTAGAGTCTCATGATACACTTTACGCAGAGTAGCCTGAGGAATCAGACTGTTATAGGATTCGGGTGAATCCTTGACAATAAGTTGCAATGACGTCTGTTAAGTTTAGGTCTCGAAAACCTGATTTCCCATGAGCATGTTACTTAGATTGTGATCATAGCTAGATAACCTCTTGGACGAATTTGATGAAATTATTAATCAATATTGTTTTTTATTTCTTGTTTTTTATTAGTAATTCAGATTAGCCATTCCGAAAGCGATGCTCTCGAGTTAAGGTCTGAAATTTCAGCAGGCGAATTCAAACATATGGGATTGTCAAAGCTGTCTGATAGCGAATTGGCCAGATCGTATCAATGGATAAAGAACCGTCGACTTAACCGTCCGAACAGTTAACCGATTGTCTGATGTCGATGTGACGGCTTTTGGGCAAAGGTCAAAAGGTCTTTCCTGCCGTCGCCCGACGTTGTAGCACGACAGGAACACCATATTTCGGCTTCATAGTTAAGCCCGTCAACGGCTCAATTTTAGCATCCGATGTCAGGTTTAAACGGAATCTCTGTGTAGTCATGGCGACGATAAAGACCGCCTCCATCAATGCAAAATTATTTCCTAAGCACATTCTTGGGCCACCGCCGAAGGGCACATAGGCGAAGGTGTGCCGCTCGCGCTGAGCCACCTCATCAAATCGGTTCGGATCAAACACCTCAGGTTGATCCCAGAAGTCCGGGTGTCGATGCAATAGATAGGGGCTGAAAAGCACATCGGTACCGCCTTTAATATGATAGTTACCTAAAATGGCGTCCTTTTCCACGTGACGCGGCAACATTGGCACTGGTGGGTAAAGGCGCATCGTCTCTTTAAATGCTTTGAGGCAGTAAGGCAGGTTGGCAAAATCTGACGCCACCGGCCGTCTATCACCTAGCACCTCATCAACTTCACGCTCTATGTTGGTTCTGATTTCTGACTGGTCAGATAGAATTGTCCAGAGCCAGCAGAGCGCATTTGCGGTTGTTTCATGGCCCGCAATCAACATTGTCATAGCTTCGTTTCTTAACTCTTGGGCCGTCAGTGGCAGCCCCGTGTCCTCATCAGTTGCATCCATTAACATTTGCAGTAAGTCCATGGGTTTATCCGCAGAGGCACTTCGTTCCTCAATAATTTTATAGATTAAGTCGTCGAGAGTTTTGATATAGCCTTGATACTTCTTATTGCTAGCCAACGGTAATGCATTCAAAAACTGTATGGGGATTGTAATTCGACGGTTGGTAGCCTCTAATAATGGCGTAAAAGCGTCAGCTATGGACTGAATGTCTGCGTCGGAAAGGGCCGAACTAAACAGAGTCTTAACCACGACT